>Ga0209012_1000020_pt1 | contig 279174 bp, 248 predicted proteins | sample RS3BMetagenome_FD_184735 | JGI IMG/M metagenome (GOLD analysis project Ga0209012, IMG submission 184735) | Ferric oxide microbial mat and aquatic microbial communities from Rainbow Spring, Yellowstone National Park, USA - RS3B (SPAdes) (version 3) ... | reverse complement strand
GCGCCGGTCGCGAGCGCGGCGGCGTCGTCGAATCCAGTGGCGACCGCCAGCGCGGAGCCCGCGCCGGCGGCCACCGCGTCGGCCACGGCCACGGCGACGGCCGAAGCCTCGGCAAGCGCCGCGCCCACCCAAAGCGTCGCCGCGACGACGCCCAAGAAGACCCACTGGGGTGGCGGCGGCTATCACGCATCGGGCGGCGGACACGCGTCCGCGGGCGGCAGCAGCGGCGGGGGCGGTTCGGCCACGCCGCCGCCCGCACCCAAGAAGAAGAGCGGCGGCGACTGCGGCTGCAACGGCGACTTGATGTGCCTCATGAAGTGCTCCACGCACTGACGGCTGCACAATTTCGGTCAGCCAGCACGGATCGACCGGCCGTGGCTGCAAAACGGGCGCAGCAGCGAAACACCTTGTGATCGGGCGGCGCTCGATCAGAGTGTGCCCCCAGCGATGGCGCTTCGAGCCTCGCCTGGAGGAGGATCATGGTTCGCAGCCCGTGCTCGGGGACCGCTCGCTCGCTGCTGTTCTCGGTCGTCTTCGTCGCCTCGTGGGGAGCCTCGCGCGACGCGGACGCGATGGGTCGCTACGGCATGGTGCCCGTCGACCGCGCGCACGCGTCGGCGCCGGTGAGCCGCGACCCGGCCCTCGGGCATTTCCCCGGGGACACGGCCGCGCAGTGCGGCGTCGTCACGTACTGCGGAGGGCCCGTGCTCTCCAGCGTCCAGCTGGTGCCCGTGTTCTGGACGAACCAGGTCAACCCCTCGATCACCTCGTGGGCGCCGTCGTACCTGCAGGCCCTCGCCGACAGCTCGTTCCTGGACATGCTCTCGGAGTACTCGACGAAGGGGCAGACTGGCGAAGCGTGCGGCATGGAGACGGACGCCGGCCTCCAATACTTCGGGCCGTCGATGCCGTTTTCGACGAATCAGACGATCACGCGAGGCACCGGCCTCTCGGCGGTGACCATCAACCCCGCCAATCCCAGCGGACCGATCACCGACGACAACGCCGCCATCGGCCTCGAGCTCGCCAGCCAGATCGCGAAGGGAAACCTCCCGGCGCCCACGTACGACGCGCAGGGCTACCCCGACACCCTGTACGTGGTGTTCTTTCCGTCCGGCTTCCAGATCAACCTCATGGGCATGCAGTCGTGCGGCGCGTTCGGAGGCTACCATTACAGCGCGCCGTACACGGCGCAGGCCTCGTGCAAGGGGCAGTACCTCCCCTACGCCGTCATCCCCGACTGCGGCGGCGGTACGCCGGACATCACCGTCTCGCACGAGGTCGCGGAGGCCGTCACCGACACGGACGTCGGCCCCACCACGCCCATGTCGGCGAACTACGGCGACGGCGCCTGGTACCTCGGGCCCACCTACCCGTGCACCGACCCGAGCAACTGCCCCTCGAACTGCGGCGAGATCGGCGACGTGTGCGAAAGCTCGGGCAGCAGTACGGTCCCGCCCAACAACGACATCACCGCGCAGAAGGTGTGGTCGCAGCAGCAGAACAACTGCGCCGTCGACAACCCGGGCGTGTCCACGCAGCCGTCCGTGCCCGGCAACGCGACGTGCGCGGGGTCGCCACCGCCGATGCCCGATGCCGGCGGCCCGACCGGGTCGGACGCCGGGACGGCCGATTCTGGACCGGGGGCGCCGGGTGGTGATGCAGGGGGCCTCGGCGATGACTCGGGCGCGTCCTCGGGCGGCACCGGGCCGGGGGGCGACGACGCGAGCGTCGGGAGCAGCAGCGGGGGCAGCAGCGGCGGGGGCAATCCCAACTTCGACGCGCCGGCGACCACCACGGGATGCGCGTGCACCGCGGCCCCCGCCGGCGACTGGACCGGACCGGGCGGGGTCGGCGCGATGCTCGGGCTGGCGCTGCTCGGCGCTCGTCGCTCGCGCCGTCGGTCATCTCGGGCGCGCGCGCTGACGCGCTAGCGCCAGCGCAGGGTCGCTGGGATGCCGGCGGGCGGGCGGCTCCGTCGTCACGCCCTCGTACCGTCGCCGCGTGTACGTCCCCTCGAGCGCCTCGACCAGCGCGACCAGGCCGTCGCTCACCGTGAACACGCCGACGACCATGCCGCGGTCGACGACGACCGCCGAGCCGATCCGGCGCTCGTACATCACCCTGGCCACGTGGTTGAGTGGCGCGTCGGGCGCGACCACGTACGGGTCGGGCGTCATCGCGTCGGAGATGCTCATCGACTCCGCGCGCTCGCGGCTCATGCTGCGCGCGGGGTACACGTCGCGATCGGAGACGACGCCGAGCAGCTCGCCGTCGTCGCTCACGACCGGCAGGTGCCGTATGCCGTGCTCGCGCATGAGCGCCTCCGCACGGGCCAACAGCTCGTCGGGACCGACGAAGTAGGGTCCGGGCGTCATGTAGTCGCCCACGGCGGGAACTTCTGCGTGGTTCATGGGGGCCCCGCGGAACGTGGGGCCGCGTGCGCTAACCGGGAGCCCCGAGGAACGCGTCGAGCTCGCGCGCCAGCTCCTCAGGCACCTCGTTGGCCAGCGAGTGGCGCGCACCGCGGAACACGCGCAACCGTGCGTTGGGCAGCAGCGAGACCAGCCGTTCGACGCCGCGGCGCATGCCGAGCACGCGGTCCTGGTCCCCCCAGAGCACGAGGGTGGGCTGCGCGATGGCGGGGGCGATGGGGAACAGCGACGTCGTGATCTGCTCGCGCACCAGCTCGAAGTACATGCGCACGAAGGGGCGGCCGTGGATCTCGCGATAGTGCTGAAATGCATCGAGCAGCGCCCCGCGACGGCCGCGCCACGACGGGTGGTACCAGAACCGCGACTGCACCCAGACCACGGGCCAGAAGAGCTCGTGCGTCCAGCGCGCGGTGATCAGCCCGAGCACGCGCCTCGGCTCCCAGGCGCCGGCCGGCGCCCAGGGCACGAGCTTGCGGAATCGCCCGGGCTCGCGATGCCCGAGCCGCAGCGCGAGGTGACCGCCCAGGCTCCCGCCTCCGAGGTCCGCTCGCCGCACCGTCAGGTGATCGAGGAGCCCCAGGACCGCGTCCTCGAGGAAGGCGAGAGTGTAGGGCCGCTCGGGTTTGTCGGAGTAGCCGTTGCCCGGCAGGTCCATCGCGATGATGCGGCGGCCCGGTCGCAGCCCGTCGATGAGGTCCTCGTATTCCTCGATGCGCGACGCGATGCCGTGGAGCAGGACCATCGGCGGCCCGCACTCGGCCCGGGGCCGGACGTCGATGTAACGCAGCCGAAGGTCGCCGAGCACCACGGCGTCGTGCTGCTCGTACTTGGTGACGCGCACGCGCACCGGCCGGCGGATGCCGACGCGCGAGGCCACCCGCTCGATCGGGAGCCCGGGACTGATGCTCGCCATGCTCCATCGTACCCCCGCACCCGCGCCCGCGCCCGGAGCCGCGCGGCAAAGCGCGCTCGAGCGGGCTACTCGTACATGACGTACTCGGGCGGAGGGTGCAGCGCGAGCACCTCCGCCGGCGTCATCAGCCGGCCGCCGTTCTCGCGGTCCTCGTCGAAGAACAGCTTGAAACCCGGGTGCATGACCGGCGCCTCCAGGGTCATGAGGTAGTCGTATGTGTTGATCTTCAGGGCCTTCGGGCCGAGGCCGTCGACGCTGTCGATGATGACCACGCCGGGGTGCGCCTTGACCGCCTTCTCGTCGCGGACCACCCAGCTGTTGACGTGGTGGAAGACGAGCGCCTTCTCGGGGAGATCGTCGTGCACGACGATCGACGACAGGTACTCGGCGACGTCGTCGATGACCGTGCCGGTCGTGTGCCCGTAGACGCGCCCCGGCATCTGGCCGTGCGACATGGCCCACTCGGGGTCGAGCGCGATGCCGACGTCGGGCTCGTGCAGGTACTTCTCGAAGTGCCTCACCTCCGTCGGGAAGTCGGACCAGCCGGGCTGGATGTTCAGCAGCAGGATGCCCTGCGCCTCGCGAGCGGCCCGCAGGTAGCGTTCGACCACCGAGTCGTCGACGCGGCGGCGGTACTTGCCGTCGCTGCCGGGGAACGCCTGCACGACCACGGCGATGAGCTCGAACACCGGCATGATCTTGCGGTGACCGGCGTACTTGTCCGCGTAGGACTGCAACTTCTTCGACACGGCGGCGAGGTTGCCGGCGAGGCGTCCGAGCGCCGGGGCCGCGCCGGGGGTACCGCAGAAGCCGACCAGCTCGTAGTCGGGGAAGAGTGTCCGCCCACCGCGCGGAAGCTCCTGCCGGTGGTGCGCCGGCGCCTCCGGCGCGGCGGCCGGCGTCGAGGAAAGCGACGTGGGCTCCTCCGCCTGCACCGGCGCCGGGGCGACGGGCGCGCGCGCAGCCGCAGGCGCGCATGCCGACTGCCCCGCAGCGATCGTGACGACGCCGAGCCACGCGAGCGACGCGGCGCGCGCGACCGAGCGGACCTGCCAGTCCACGCGTCACATGGTACGCGCAGCTCTGCCGCCGGACACAATTTGTCGCCGCGCCCCCACAGGTTTCAGATCGACCCGATGGGGGCTCGACCCCGGTCTCACATCCGACCGGGGCCACGCCTGGTTTGATCCCAGGCCCGTCCGATGGGGCCGTCCCCAGGTTTGTCCGATGGGGCCCCGGCCCCATCGGGGTTTTGTCCGATGGGGCCCCGGCCCCATCGGGGTTTTGTCCGATGGGCCGCACGGGGTCTGCCCGCCGGCGATGGGGTCTCAGCCCGGCGGCTGTGTTACTGGCACTTCGCCTTGCAGGCCTTGGCGACCGCCTTCTTGACGCACGCGCTGTAAGAGGCGGCGAGCTTCTTCGGCTTGGCGGCGGTCGGCGGAGTGGCCTGACCGAGGCACGCCGATGCGCCCTTGTCCGACCCGCAGCTGTGGAACGCGTCGACCATGGCGGCGCAGTCCTTGTTCTTGCCGCAGGTGGCCGCGGGTTTCGCGCACGTCTTGTCGATGCACTTGCCGCACTCGGTCCCGCTGATCGGCGGCGGGGGCGGCGGAGCGGGCGCTGCAGCCGTCTCGGCGGGAGCGCTCGATTCCGCGGGCGCTGCCGACTCTGCCGGCGCGGCGGACTCGGCGCCGGTCGCCTCCGAGGTGGCGGGGGCGGCACCACCGTCCCCGGCGCTCTCCTCGGCGGGCGTCTCGGGCGGCTTGGATCCGCCGCCGCAAGCGAACGACGCCAGCGGCGCTGCGACGAGGAGGGCGAGGGCGGCGAGGGGAATGCGGTTGGCGGAGATCATGGTGGGCGCCGATCAAAGCACGAAGTGGCCCGCCGCAAACGAAGAAAAAGCGCGGCGCGCCACCTCGTCGGCCAGCACCAGGCCGAAAAACGCGCAACTTACCCAGGCGTTGACATCGAAGAACGCTCGATCGATGGCCGCCAGCCCGCGCCGGCGCACCAGCGCGTGCTCGTAGACGAGCAGAGCGGCGGCCATGGCGACCGCGGCGTCGTAGACGGGCCCCCGGTGCAGCACCAGGCCGCAGCCGGCCAGGGCGAGCACGGTGAGCGCGTGAGCGCCGGCGCTGATGGTCATGGCGCCCCGGCCGCCGAACCGCGCCGGGATCGAGTGCAGGCCCTCACCTCTGTCGAACCCCTCGTCCTGGAGCGAGTAGAGGACGTCGAAGCCGAGGAGCCAGGCCGCCACCGCCACCATGAGGAGCACGATGCCGGCACCCGGGCGAGCCCCCATGGCCACCCACGCCCCACCGGGGGCGAGCGCGAGCGCGACACCGAGCCAAGCGTGCACGCCCCACGTGAAGCGCTTCGCGTACGAGTAGCCGAGGAGCACGAGGAGCACTCCGGGCGCGAGCGCGGCGCACCAGACGCCCAGGGTGGCCGCCAGGGTCAGGAAGGCCGCGCCCGAACCGGCCGCCAGGGCGAGCGCCTCGCCCGCGCGCACCGCGCCGGAAGGGACGTGGCGACCGCGCGTGCGCGGGTTGCGCGCGTCGATGTCGCGATCGGCCCAGCGGTTGAAAGCCATCGCGCTGGTGCGTGCGCACACCATGCATCCGATCATCGCCAGCGCGCGCCAGGGCGTGAGCCCGACGTGGGGCACGGCCAGCGACAGGACGACGGCGCTCGCGGCGAACGGCATGGCGAACACGGTGTGCGACAGCGCGACCAGCGAGCCGTACGTCCGGACGCGACGCAGGACGCTCATGCGAGCGCCTCCCCCCGACGGGCCAGCCAGTGGCGCGGGGCGCGCCCGTGGCCCGTTTGCCGCAGCACGAACGCGCACGGATCGTCTCCGGGATCGCCCTCGATGCCGAGAAGGCCCGGTCGCGCGCCTCGGGCGATGCGCCCCACGTCCCCGAGGCCGAGCGCGCGCGCCCCTTGCCACGTCGCCATGCGAACGAGCTCGCGCGCGGGGATGCTCGAGAAGCGGTCGGCCAGCGCGCGAGCCTCGGCCAGCACGTCGAGAGACGCGTTGGACGCGAGCGAGTCGGTGCCGAGCGCCGGGAGGATGCCGGCGGCTCGCGCGGCGAGCAGCGGCGGCAGGCGCGTTTCGATGTGCAGGTTGGAGCGCGGGCAGAAGACGACCGGCGCTCCGCGGCGTGCGACGAGCTCGAGCTCGTCGGGGCGGGCGTCGGTCAGGTGGACGCAGGCGACCTGCGGGGCGAGCGCCCCGAGCTCGTCGGCGAGCTGGACGGGCGACTTGCCGGGCCACTCGATCAGATCGCGCCGCAGCTTCAGACGGCGCTCGTACCATTCGCCCACCGGGCCGTCGCCGTGCTCGAGGATGCGGCGCTCGGCGGCGTGCTCGGCGAGGTGCACGCTGGCCCGCAGGCCGCGATCGCGCGCCTCTCGCACCAGCCGGCGCACGACGTCCGCGTGCGTCGTGTACAGCGTGTGCGGCGTCGGCGCGTACGACAGCTCGCCGCGCGGAAACGTCCCCAGCCGCTCCTCGACGAGGCGCGGCAGGTCCGACACGCGCCGCTCCAGCGGCTCGCGCTCGACGCCGAACACCTCGTGGAAGACCCAGCCGACGAGCCCCCGGCGGACGAGCGCCGGCACGGCGGCGAGCGAGTTGGTGACCTCGCCGACGGCGACCGTGCCGAAGCCCACGAGCTCGTCGACGGCGCGGTCGATCGCCGCGCCGTCTTCCTCCGGTCGCACCTCGGCGCGCGCGCCGATGAGGTGCTCGACCCAGGGCACGAAGCCCGCGCCGCCGGGGACGTGACCGCGCAGCGCGCTCAGCTCGAGGTGCGTGTGCGCGTTGACGAGCCCGGGCAGCAGGACGCCGCGCCAACGCTGCACGCTCGCCCCGGCATGCCGCGGCAGGACATCGGACGCCGGCCCGACGTCGAGTACCTGGCCGTCCGCGGCGACCACCACGGCGCCGTCCCGCACGACGTCGGCGTCGCCGGTGATCAGAGCGTCGGCGTGGACGACCCGCATCGGCTCCCCGTCACGCCGGCGGCGTCAGCCAGTCGTAGTGGACGTTGCGCCTCGCGGCCCGGAAGCCGGCCGCGCGGATGCGCCGCTCGATGGCGCCTGCGTCCATGCAGAACGTCGTCCCCGCGCTCGAGACGACGTTCTCCTCGAACATCACGCTGCCGAAGTCGTCCGCACCGAAACGCAGCGCCACCTGACCGATCTCCGGGCCCTGCGTCACCCACGAGGCCCCCACGTGGTCGACGTTGTCCAGCAGGATGCGCGCGACCGCCTGCTGGCGCAAGTAGAGCACCGTGCCGTGATCGCCCGGCTCGATGTGCGTCCCCTTCTCGTGCTGGAAGTCCCAGCAGAAGAAGGCCGTGAAGCCGCCGGTCTCGTCCTGCAGATCGCGGATCTTCAGCAGATGCGCGATGCGGTCGCGCACCGTGTCGACGGTGCCGTACATCATCGTGGCGCTCGAGCGCAGGCCCATGTGGTGCGCGACGCGCATGACGCCGAGCCACTCGTCGCTCGTGCATTTGGCCTTGGCGATCTTGCGCCGCACGCGGTCGACCAGGATCTCGGCGCCGCCGCCGGGCACGCTGTCCAGGCCCGCGGCGTGCAGGCGCTCGAGCACCTGGCGCACGCCGAGCCCTTCGAGGCGGCCGATGTGCAGGATCTCCTCCGGCGAGAGCGCGTGCAGGCCGAGGGCGAACTCGCGCTTGATCCAGCGGAACAGGTCCTCGTACCACTCGATGCGCAGGTCGGGGTGAAGGCCGCCCTGCAGCAGGATCTGCACGCCCCCCGCGTCGACCACCTCCTGCAGCTTGCGGGCGAGCTCCTCGCGCGACAGCACCCATCCTTCGGCGTGACCGGGGGGCCGGTAGAAGGCGCAGAAGCGGCAGCTCGTCGTGCAGACGTTCGTGTAGTTGACGTTTCGGTCCACGATGTACGTCACGACGTCGTGCGGGTGCTTGCGCTTGCGGACCGCGTCGGCCGCGAGGCCGAGATCGAACAGCGACGCCTCGGTCACCAGGCGCTCGCCCTCGGCCGCGCTCAGCCGTTCACCGTCGGCCGCGCGCGCGATCAGCGTGTCGAGCGAGTCGCGCGTCGCAGCCACCGCGGGCACGCGGCGCTCCTCGTCGAAGAACCGGACGCGCGTGCGCGGCAGCAGCCCGGCGCGCGCCGCCTCCTCGTAGAAGCGCTCGAGCCCGCGTCGCTCGTCGTCGCCCAGGTCGTAGCGGATGGCGTCGCGCAGGTAGGCGCGCAGCGAGTCGACGGGCAAGCCGGTTCGCCGCGCGTGCTCGGTCGCGATGGCGTCGCGGTGCTCGACGCCGGCGGCCTTCGCCCGTTCGAACAGCCGCTCGTCCTCCGCAGAAACGGCGCCGGCGCGGCCGCACCACGCGGCGAACACGAAGGGAAGGCCCGTCATCTCCCACCACGCCTGCCCGAGGTCGAGCACGTGCCGGAAGCGGCCCTCGACCTCCAGCGCGGGATCGCCGATGACGAGCGCCCCACGGGTGCCGCCGATCGCGTCGATGGCGTCGCGCGCGGGCCTGCCGACGAGCTTGGGCTCCCGCCCGCCGAGCCGCGCGCGCATGACCAGCCGGGCCAGGATCACGCTCGTCCGCGACGAAAGATCGAGCGCCAGCTCGTCGACCCGCTCGATGGGCACGTCGCTCACGAGCACCACGCTGCGCACCGCGCCGCGTGCGCCGATCGCCGCTCCGCGGACGATGCGCAGATCGCCGATGCTCGCCGCGGCCGCGACCGGCATCAGGGCGACGTCCGCCTCGTCCTCGGCGATGCGGCGCGCCACCTCGCTCGGCAGCGCGCAGTCGAGGCGGACCCGCTCGCTCGCAGGTTCACGGTCGAGGCCCTCGTACAGAGGGCGCGCGTTGAGGTACCCGACGGCGGCGACGCGCAGGCGGCCGTCGCCGCGGCGCCCGGACGCGAGGACGTCGGTGCTCACGAGATCACCTCGAGGTGCTTGGAGGCCTTGCGGTCGCGGACCTTGACCGCGCCCTCCGGCAGCGCTGCGCGGGGGTGCTCGCGCACGGCGCGATACAGCGTGTCGCGCTCGATCGGGATGCGCCCGGCTTCCTGGATGAGGCGGACCAGCTGCGCGACCGTGAGCTCGCGCGGCGACCGGGACCCGGCGGCCTTGTAGATGGTCTCGTGGACGATGGTGCCGTCCACGTCGTCGGCGCCGAAGCGCAGCGCGATCTGCGCGACCTCCGGCGTCATGCTGACCCAGTACGCCTTCACGTGGGGCACGTTGTCGAGGAGGAGGCGCGACACGGCGACCGTGCGCAGCGCGTCGACGGCCGTCGGCGCAGGCAGGTTGCGCATTCCGTTGCCGTCCGGGTGAAACGCGAGCGGGATGAACGCCTGCAGCCCCTCGGTCTCGTCCTGCAGCGCACGCAGCCGCAGCAGGTGATCGACCCGGTGCTCGAACGTCTCGATGTGGCCGTAGAGCATCGTCGCGTTGGTGCGAATGCCGAGCGAGTGCGCGACGCGGTGCACGTCGAGGTACTCGTCCCCGGTCGCCTTGTCGTGCGCGATGCGCGTGCGCACGTCGGGGTGGAAGATCTCGGCGCCGCCCCCGGGCAGGCTGTCGAGCCCGGCCCGACGCAGCCGCTCGAGCACCTCGCGGTACGTCATCCCGTAGTGCGTGGCGAAGAAGTGGATCTCCACCGCGGTGAAGCACTTCATGTGGATGTCCGGCTTGATCCGCTTGAAGCCGGCCAGAAGCTGCTCGTAGTACGAAAACGGCAAGCCCGGGTGCAGGCCGTTGACGATGTGGATCTCGCTCGGCGGATCGTCCATGTGCGCCTGCAGCTCCGCCCAGGCTTGCTCGAGCTTCATCGTGTGCGCGCCTGGCGCGCCCTCCTCGAGCTTGGCGAACGAGCAGAACAGGCAGGAGGCGACGCACACGTTGGTCACCTCGATGCGCATGTTGCGGTTGAAGTACGTGCGGTCGCCGTGCAGCCGCTCGCGCACCTCGTTCGCGAGCTGCCCGACGGCGACGACGTCGGGGTGCATGAACAGCGCGAGCCCGTCCTCGAAGGACAGGCGCTCGCCGGCGCGCGCCTTGTCCCGAATGATCTCGAGCATCAACTCGCCTCCTCCACGAAGCGCGGCGTCCGCCCCGCCCGCCGCACGAAATCCGCGAGCTCCCGGCGCTTGACGACGGGCGCCGCCTCCAGGCGCGATTTCTTGCCGACGCCGAGCACCTCGCCGTCGGCGAGGGGCAGCCCGCGCTTGTTGGCCAGCACCCCCGCCAGCTCGTCGGCGCCGAACCCGAGGGCGACCTGCGCGAGCTCCAGCCCGCAGCGCGTCCAGTCGACGCGCACGCGTGCGCCCCGCGGACCCGCGATGCGGGCGATCGCGACCTCGCGCAGCAGCTCCAGGCCGGTGACGTCGCGGCCGGCGGGCGGAAGCACCGGGACCTGCCCGTCGCCCTCGTCGGGCCGCGTGTAGATGCGCACCTCGTCGCCGACCTCGTCGGCGCGGATGCAGTCGGCGAGCGCGCCGAGGGCGAGGAGGTCCGCCGCGCGCAGCCGTGCGAGGTGCTCGCCCGAATCGAGGCGACCGGCGCGCCGCGCGGCCAGCACGGACGCCAGCCCCGCCGCCTCCACGGCGCGATCGACCAGCGCGCTCATCGCGCCCCCCAGCGTCGCAGCAGGTCGTGCTCGAGCCCCAGGTGGTCGAGGATGCGGCCGACGACGGTGTCGATGGCGTCCTCGAGCGTCGCCGGCTTGCCGTAGAACGCGGGCATCGCGGGCAGCACGAGCGCGCCGAGCCGCGCCAGCTGCGTGAGGTTCTCGAGGTGCACCAACCCGAGCGGCGTCTCTCGCGGCACGACGATCAGCGCGCGGCGCTCCTTCAGCATGACGTCGGCCGCGCGCGTCAGCAGCGTGTCCGAGATGCCGTGCGCGATTCGCCCGGCCGTCCCCATCGAGCAGGGGACGATGACCATGGCGTGCCACCCGGCGCTGCCGCTCGCGAAAGGGGCCTTGTAGTCGCGCAGGCCCCAGACCGGCACGCCGGCCGCCTCGCGCAGGTCTCCGCCGCACTCGAGCGCCCACACCTCGGGCGCCGTCTGCGAGACGCACACGCCGGTTTCGACGTCGTCGCGCTCGCGAAGCACCTCGAGCAGGCGCCGGGCGTAGGGCGCGCCGCTCGCGCCCGTGATGCCGAGGACGATCTTCTTCTTCATCGCACGCAGCTCCCTTTCACGGCGCGCACGATCGACGCGACCCCGAGCGTCAGATCGAAGCCGTGGACCGCCTCGAATCCCAGCTCGCCGAGGGTGCGCTCGTACTGACCGCGCGTGAGGAAGCCCGCCATGCTCCGCGCGAGGTACTCGTAGGCGCCGCGGTCGCCCGAGAGCCAGCCGCCGACCGCCGGGAGCACGACACGCGCGTAGGCGTGGTGGAAGGCGCGGGTCGCCGCGCGGACGGGGCGGAACAGCTCGAGCGTCACGAACACGCCGCCGGGGCGGAGCACGCGCAGCACCTCGCGCGCGCCGGCGCGCGGATCGGGGAGGTTGCGCATGCCGAAGCCGCACACGACGGCGGCGAACTCGCCGTCCGCGAACGGCAGCGCGGCGGCGTCGGCGACGACGGTCTCGGCGCGCGGGGCCTTGCGGCGGCCCGCCTCGAGCATCGCCGGCGAGAAGTCGACCGCGACGACGCGCCCGCCTGGGCGCAGCCGGTCGAGCATCGCCGTCAGGTCCATCGTGCCCGCGCACAGGTCGAGGAGCGGCCCCGGCGGGGCGGAGGCCAGCTGCGCGATGGCCCGTGCGCGCCACCGTCGGTCGATGCCGGCCGACATCACGCGATTGAGCAGGTCGTAGGTCGGGGCGATGCGCTCGAACATGCGGCGCGCCGCACCGCGGTGTGCGGCCTCCTCGCCGCGCCGAGCCTGGAGATCGGCGATCGGAGCGGTCATGCGCGCGCCCTCCCGAGCAGCTCGCGCGCGGCGCCGAGCACGCGCGCGATCGCGCCCCGAGCCAGGCCGTCGCCGTTCACCGCCGGCCGTCCGTGGCCGTTGGCTCCGCCGTGGAGAGTCGCCGTCCCGGCCGCCGCCGGCAGATCGATGCCCAGCTCGGGCCACATCGCGTCGACGCGCGCCCTCACCTCGTCGCTGACGCGACACGGCTCCGGCCACTCGCGCGCATAGCCTTCTTCGCGCCACTTGCGCGTGCCGTCGATGCACACCTTGCTCCCCCACAGCGCCTGGCTGGCGCCGTGATCGAGCTGGTCGATGGGCCCGTCGACGAAGGCCAGGTCGCGCTTCGGATCGAGGTTGGCGAGCAACCGCCATGCGACCTGGCCGAGGTCCTGCACGTCGACGTCGTCGTCGACGACGCAGATGACCTTCGAGAAGGACATCTGCCCCGAGCCCCAGAGGCCGTGCGCCAGGCGCGCGGCGTGGAAGGGGTACTGCTTCTTGATGGAGACGAGCACCAGGTTGTGGAACGCGCCCTCCACCGGGAGGTTCATGTCGACGATCTCGGGGAAGAGCATGCGAAGGAGTGGCAGGAACAGCCGCTCGGTCGCCTTGCCGAGCCACGCGTCCTCCATCGGCGGTGGGCCGACGACGGTGGCCGGATAGACGGCGTCGCGCCTGTGGGTCACCGCCGTGACGTGAAAGCGGGGGAAGCGGTCGACCGGCGTGTAGTAGCCGGTGTGATCGCCGAACGGCCCCTCGTCGACGGGCGGCTCGCGTGGATCGACGTACCCCTCGAGCACGAAATCCGCGTCCGCGGGCACCTCGAGGTCGACGGTCCGGCAGCGCACGGTGCCGACGGCACGCCGACGCAAGAACCCGGCGAACATCCACTCGTCGATCCCGTCGGGCAACGGGGCGGTCGCGGCGTACGTCAGCGCCGGATCGCCGCCCAGCGCCACCGCGACCTCGAGCCGGTCGAGGCCCATCTCCTTGGCGCGGCGGAAGTGACGCGCCCCGGTCTTGTGGATCTGCCAGTGCATCGCCGTGCTGCACCGATCGAGCCTCTGCATGCGGTAGCAGCCGACGTTGCGCACGCCGGTCTCCGGGTCGCGCGTGACGACCTGGGGGAGGGTGATGAAGGGACCGCCGTCGGCGGGCCAGCACGTCAGGATGGGCAGCGCGTCGAGGTCGACCTGCTCCCCGGTCTGCACGACCTCCTGGCACGGGGCACTCGAAGCGGCCCGGGGAGGGACGTGGGCCAGCTCGGGCAGCTTGAGGGCGAGCTGCGCGAGCTCGCGGGCGCTGGCGGGCGCGCGCGTCCGCACGAGCGCCTCGATGGCGCGCGCGTGCTCCTCGAGATCGTCCACGCCGAGCGCCAGCGACATGCGACGGCGCGAGCCGAACGCGTTGACGAGCAGCGGGAAGCGCGCGCCCGTCACCTGCTCGAACAGCAGCGCCGGGCCGCCCGACTTCATGACGCGGTCGGCAATGGCGGCCACCTCGAGGCGCGCGTCGACGGGCCGCCGGACGCGCACGAGCTCACCACGCTCCTCGAGCGCACGGACGAACGGGCTCATGCCATCCCACGCCATCGCTCGGACTCCTCCGAACAAGTTTCAAAATATTTTGAACGGTTGGCTTGTAGGCGCCTGCTCGAGCTCCGTCAAGGGCGCCCCGGGTCTGGCCGTGATCTGATCCGAGCGAGGCTATTTTCGGCGGCTTCTCGTCGGGCTTCGGCTTGCGCGACGCGCGGATCGCTCTCGCCGGCAACGGCCTTGTGGCCCCGAGGCGATCCACCGCCTCACGCCGGTCGCGTCTTGCTCCGCCGAGCCGCTCTTGGATGCCCTTCTCGCCTACTTTGCGACTTTGACGATGCCGACCGAATTCGCGAAATAGATGGCGCTCGCGTCCTGGGCGACCTGGGCCGACAGAGCCGACGTCGCGAACATCGTGGGGCTGCCGTTGCACCCGGCCACGGGGCAGCGCCAGATGTCTCCGTTTGCTCTCCAATAGACGTCGTTGGCATCCACGAGCACGTCGCTGATCGAGGAGCTCTGGCCCGCCACGAACGGAGTGGGCTTGCCGCAGTTGGTATTGATGGGGCAGCGATACACGGCCCCGCCGGTCGTGCCGGAGCCATGCTCGGTGGCAAACACGTACGCGCCATTGGAGGCAACGCCTTCCGGCTGCACCAGCGAGCTGAAGACGACGTTGCTGGAGCTACAGCTTCCGTTGAGCGGACAGTAGTAGACGCTCGTGTCGGTGGAGATGTACGCGTTCGTCGCGTCGACCGCGGGGTTGGAGCCGGCGATGGGCGGGCCAAGCCCGCCGAGGACCAGGCCGTCCAGCGTGCCGTCAGGCTTCACGCGGCGCAGCGCCCCGTCCTGATGACCGTCGCCCCCATCGGCGTAGTAGATCCAGGAATTGACGGAGTCGAAGGCTCCGGTCAGAGCGAAGAGCGCTCCAAGCGGATACGTGGTCCCGACGCCCGTCGCCGAGTGCACGGTGGCCATGTACGACTGGTTGGCGGAGAAGCCGCTCATCAAGACGAAGACGAACGAGTTGTACGGCGACGACGCGTTCGGCGTGGCAAAGCCCTCGAGGTTCTCGTAGCCGGCGTCGTTGTTGGGCGTGTAGATGAGCGTGCCCGACGCGCAGCCGTTGATCGAGCACTTCATCGCGCCGCCGCCGCCGTCGAAGTAGACGTTGGTTGCGTCCACGCCAATGATCTCTGCCCTGGCCGTGTTCGGCGGTCCCGAGAGCGTCACGAGCGTCACCGGCTGGCATGCACCACTCGTGCACGCGCCGCCCAAGCAGCTATGCCCGCATGCCCCGCAGTTGTTCGCATCGCTCTGTTCGTCGACGCAGGTGCCGTTGCAGAGGTTCGGCGCGGACGCGGGGCACGTGCACGATCCATTGCTGCACACTTCGCCGCCCGAGCACACGGCGCAGCTCGCGCCGCAGTGATTCGGATCCGTCTGCGTCGCGTAGCAGCCGCCGGCGCAGGGGCCGTAGCCGGCGTTGCACGCGAAGCCGCACGCTCCGCTGCTGCAGACGGGCTGGCCGTTGCTCACCCCCGGGCACGCGGCGCAGGAGCTGCCGCAGTGGTTGGCGTCATTCGACGTGTCCCAGCAGCCGTTCGCGCAGGAGGTGTAGGTCGGGTCACAGGTGTACCCGCAGCGGCTATTCGCGCACGACGGCTGCGCGTTGGCCACGCCCGTCGTGCAGGGCATGTTGCATCCGCCGCAGTCCTGCACGCTGGTGGTCGGATCGACGCACGAGCCGGAGCAGAGAATCTCGTTGGCCGAGCAACCCGTGCCGCACGCGGCCGTCCCGCCGCTCGTGGTGCACACGGGCGTTGCGCCACCGCACGTGACGCCGCACGCTCCGCAGTTGCCCTGCTGGGCAAGATCGGCATCGCAGCCGTCCCCGGCGTCGGCGCAGTCGGCGTAACCGCCAGCGCATTGGTAGACGCACTTGCCGCCCGTGCACGCGAGCGACCCCGCGTTGACGTTGTGGAGCTTCGTGCAGTCGTTTCCGCACGCGCCGCAGTTGTGCAGGTCGTCGGGCACGCAGCCCCCGTCGCACGCGAGGTCGCCCACGGCGCAGCCGCCGTCGGACATCGCGTCGGGCTCGACGCCTCCGTCGCTCGACGCGTCCGCGCTCGTCTCGGCGTCATCTCCGCCGACCGTCAGATCGCTCGGTGCGTCGGACGCCGCTTCCGTGGACGCGTCGACGGAGGAGTCGGTACCGCCGTCCCCCTCCGATCCGTTGCCGGTCGAGAAATCGCCGAGCACCTGGACGCAACCGCCGTAGCCGAGTGCCATGGCGACGAGCGCCGCGGTGAGTCGCCTTCCAAAACGCGCTGAGTCAGACTTCATGGTCGGCTCGACTTGAAGCGCGTTCTCGGCGTCGTTGCAAGATGCGCCCAACTTGCCCGCGTTTCCGTTGTCGTTGTACGGAACGGCCTTCTCGCCATCCATCCGGTCCGCGGCGCACGGTGCACCGCGACGCACGGGGATGAAGATGAACGCGAGACGAGAAGGGACGGAGGCGACTTCTTCCGAGATCGATGCGGCGCCGATCTCGATCGATGTCTCCGGGGTCGTCGTCGACGAGACGTCGATCCCGGCCCGTGAGTCTTCGATCTCGACTCGTGAGGCTTCGATGTCGCCCGGCGGCGCTTCGATCTCGATTGGTGAGGCTCGGGTCGAGGCGAAAGCGGCACGCGGTCGACCGAGTGACGCTTCGATCGCGAGTGGAGCGCCCTTCGTCGAACCGAATGTCGCTCGAGCCTCGACGAGAGCGTCTTTCGTCGAGCCCGATGTCGCTCTCGGTCGACGAGACGTCGCGTTCGTCGAGGTGCGTGCGCCATTCTCCGAGACGCAAGCCTCTCTCGTCGAGGCTCGCGCCGCGTCGATCGAGGTTCGTGAGGCTCTTTCGCCGCTTCGTGACGCTCCTTGCGAGGCGCGCGCGACGCGCACCGAGCTCCGAGACGCACGCGTCGAGATCGGTGCGTCCCTTTGGTGACCGCGAGCGACTTTCGCTCGCGTCGAAGACACGGGAGGCGAACCCCTGCTCGTGCAGCTCGAGCCGTACATCCAGCTGCGGGCCACGCGAGCATCGACAACGATACGTCGATCATCCAGAGCGCCGGCGTCGCCGTCCGCAAGATGCCGGGCGGATCGGGGCTATTCACCACGAGCGCCGAGGGCGAGGCGGAAACGGCTCGTCGGCGCTGCCGCTCCGGTCTTCGGCGAGCTTGCCCTCTCACCTTACGGGCCTGCGTCTGCTGCGGTGGCGCCGTGGCACACCGGGACGTCCTGGCAGTTGCTGCAATCGACCGGAGCGTCCTGCCCGCGCACGCACGGCATGGGCAGCGCGGCTCCGCCGGGACCGGCGCCCGAGGCCGTGCTGGCCAGGCAGTTTGGCTCGGGGAAGGCGGGGTCCATGTCGCCCGGCGCGAAGGCGACGAGGCAGCCCTCGCAGACGTCGATGGGGAACACGAAATCGTCGCTCTGCACCGGCGCCCCGCCGCGCGTGACGCCGCGGACCGTCACGTGCGCGATGACGTGCGCCTCCGCCGTGCGCGTGACTCGATCGCGCACGGCCGCGACCGCGCCCGAGTCCAGCAGCGTCACGGCCAGCGGTGAGTAACCGGGGACGCCGCTGGACGGGCCGTAGACGAACCCTGCGACCACCGTGTCGAAAGCGTCGATGTCGCTGCCGGACGCGTCGGTCACCTGTATGCTCGCGCCTTGCAGCTCCGCGGCGTCGTCCGGCTGCTCGCTCGCGTCGCCAGCGACGAGCGGCTGGTTGCCGACGAGCAGCGTCGGCGTGTACTCGTCGCGGAACGCCACATCGAGCACGCCCGACGAGAGCATCGGCTGCGTGGGGTCGGCCGTGTAGACGCACATCTGGCCGGGCGCGATGAGCTGCGACGCGAGCACACCCTGCACGAACAGCGCGCTGCCGATGTTCGTGCTCGCGTCGAGAGCAGTCCGGCCGGAGCAACCGAAAAATACCGCTCCCACCACCGTCCACGCCGCCCTTCGCGTTCGCGCCGTCCGCATGAGCCAATGGTATACGAGGCCGGGAATGGCCTTCGTGCGGCGAGAGATCAGGACGCTCTCCTGCTCGTCCACCGGGTCTTCCAACAGCAGCTCCGGGTTGGACACGTCGAAGAAGAAGCTCGACGCGCTCTCGGTGGCCTGACGTGCGCCGCAGTCCCAGCGTCGGGCGCAGAGCAGAACGCGCGGTCGAACATCCACGCTGGCACGACGACCGCCGCGTCGTTCGCGATCATGCAGACGACGACCGCCTCGCCGCCCCGCTCATCACGGCAGTGGAACGTCGACGGCCCTGGACGCGCCGCCGCCCTCGGGCGGCGGGTGGGGCCAACGGCTCGGCCGTTGACCACCCGATGTATTCGCCTATATTCGTCCGGTGGCCACCACGGTGCACATTCCCGAGCGGCTCCTCGAGCGCGTCGATGCCCGCGCCAGGGCGCTCGGCGTCAGCCGCAACCGCCTCATCGTCGAGGCACTCGAGGAGAAGCTCGCGCCGCAGGCGAAGTGGCCGCCCGAGCTGGTGAAGCTCCTCTCGGGCCCGGTCGATCCCGAACTGGACGCCGCAGCCCGCGCCATGGAGCGCGCGATGGAACGCGGCCGGCGCAGCCGCAAGCGCCCGCCGCGGCTCTGAGGGCCGCCCATGCCCTTCGTGCTCGACACGACGGCCCTGTCGGCGCTCATGCGGAGCGAGCCCGCCGTCGTGCGCCGCTTGTTGCGCGTCGAGCCCACCGAAGTGTGGGTCCCGCAGCCCGTCGTCGCCGAGGTGCGCTACGGGCTGGATCGCCTGCCACGATCACGGCGCAAGGCGGCGCTCGAGCTCCGGGCGACCGAGCTCCTTTCCGCGCTGTCGCGCGCCCCGTGGACCGACGAGGTGAGCGCGCGCTTCGGGGCCATCAAGGCCGACCTCGAGCACCGGGGCGTCCGCATCGAGGACTTCGACGTCGCGATCGCCGCACACGCGGTTAGCCTGGACGCCGTCCTGGTGACCCGCAACGTGCGCCACCTGGCGCGCGTGCACGACCTGCGCGTGGAGGACTGGAGCTCGCAGCCGGGGTGACCCGGCGCGCCCCCGGCCGATGCGGTGGCACGCCTCGTGCCGAGCGCCGATCGTTCAACGCCAACCGAGCGTTGCTGGCCGCCGAGGGTACGCTCCCGCTCATGAAGCCCGCCGACCACCCCGAGTTCTTCCGCTTCCCGGCCCCGGAAGGCCGCTCGCGCGAGAGCACGATCCGCCTCGACGCGTCAGGGCGCTTCTGGCACGAGGGCGCGCTCGTCCGGCACCCGGGCCTGGCGGCGGCCTTCCACGCGTGGATCGCCCGGCACCCCGACGACGGCCGCTACATCCTCACGAACGGGTACGACTGGACGTATTTCACGGTCGACGACGCCCCCTACTTCGTCAACGCGCTGCGCCTCGAGCCCGAGCGCGTCGTCCTCGTGCTGAGCGACGGTACGGAAGAGCCCTGGGACCCCGCCGCGACGCGGCAAGGGGCGAGCGGGGCCCTCTACACGGCGGTCAAGCGCGGCGCGCGCGGCGGGCCGTTCGAGGCGAAGTTCACCCGTCACGCCCAGGCGTCGCTGGCGCCCGTGCTGGTCGGGACCGACGAGGCCGAGGTGCCCGCGGTGCGAATCGGAGGCCGCGTGCACGCGATCGGAGCCAAAACCGAGCGCTTCGGCTAGCATCGCGCCGACATGCGTCTGCTGATTGCCGACAAACTCCACCCGCGCGCCATCGAGGAGCTGCGTACGCTCCCGCTCGAGGTCGTCTACGAGCCCGAGCTCACGAAGGAGAGCCTCGAGAAGCGGCTGCAGGGTATCGGGATCCTCGTCGTCCGCTCCACGGAGGTCACCGCCGCCGCCATCGAGAACGCGAAGCAGCTGAACCTGATCGTGCGCGCCGGCGCGAGCTACAGCACGATCGACGTCCGGGCGGCGAGCAAGCGCGGCATCTACGTGGCCAACTGCCCGGGCAAGAACGCCTCCGCGGTGGCCGAGCTGGTGCTCGGTCTCGTCGTGTCGCTCGACCGGCGCATCCCCGACGCGGTCGCCTCGTTGCGCGCGGGCAAGTGGGAGCGGCAGGAGTACGGCAAGGCCGAGGGGCTGTCCGGCAAGACGATCGGCATCGCGGGCCTCGGCGCCATAGGACGCGAGGTCGCGCAGCGCGCCCGGTGCCTGGGCCTGAACGTCATCGCCTGGAGCCGCTCGCTCACGCCGATGCGCGCGACGGAGCTCGGCGTCGGCTACGCGTCGTCGATCGAGGACCTCGCCGCCAGGAGCCAGATCCTCACGCTGCACCTGGCGCTCGTCGAACGGACGCGGCGCATCGTGAACCGGCGCGTGCTCGACCTCTTGCCCGAGCGGGCGATGCTCATCAACACCGCCCGCGCGGATCTGGTCGACCAGGAGGCGATGCTCGAGGCGGTCGAGAAGCGGGGCCTTCGCGTGGGCCTCGACGTGTTCGCCGACGAGCCGCGCGGATCGCGCACCTTCGCCGGGACCGACGTGCTGCGCGTGTCGCCCAGCGGCGGCCTGGTGTACGGCACGCCGCACATCGCCGCGGCGACCGATCAGGCGCAGCTCGCGATCGCGGCGGAGACGGTGCGCGTCATTCGCGCGTTCCTGCTCGAGGCGAAGGTGCCGAACGTGATCAACGTGTCCTCGTCGGCGGCCGCGCGCTTCCAGCTCGCCATCCGGATGCTCGACAAGGTGGGGACGTTCGCGAACGTGCTCGCCGTGCTCAAGCGCCACGGGATCAACGTCGAAGAGGTGTCGAACACCGTGTTCGAGGGCGGGGTGGCGGCCTGCGCGAGCCTGCGCCTGCTGTCGCGACCGACCGAGGCGTGCCTGGCCGAGATCAAGGCGTTCGACGAGGTGCTGCACGTCGACCTCGTGACGCTGCCCATGCTGGCGTGATGCCCGCCCGCTCGCGCCGCCTCGCGGCGGGCCTCGTGCTCGCGTTCGCGGCGACCGCGTGCCGGCGGTCTCACGCGGGCTCGGGCAGTCCCGACGCGGCGGCGACCGACGGCGGCCGGGCCGAGGCTCGGGACGCGAGCGCCGCGATGGCGCTGGACGCCGCGCCACCCGACGACGCTATCCCCGCGCCTTCGAGCGACGAGCTGACGACTCGCGCGCGGCACCTGCTCGAGGCCATCGCCAACGACAACCCGGACCTGGCCGCGGACATCCTCTTCCCGCGGGACGGCTGGCTGGCGACGCGCGACGCGGCCGACCCCGGAAAAGACTGGGAACGACGCGTGGCGAGCCCCTTCCGGCGAGCCGTCCACGCGTGGTGGCGCCGCTACGGCGACGAGCTCCAGCGGGCCCAGTTCGCGTCGCTCGAGCTGGGGCGCGCCCTCGTGCAGGCGACGCCGCGCCGGCACGGCTGGAAGAAGCCGCTGTGGACCGTCCACGACTCGCGCCTGACCTTCGTCGTCGACGGCCACACGCGCACGCTCTCCATCCGGGAGATGACGGCCTGGCGGGGCGCCTGGTACGTGACCCGCCTGCGATGACGCGCCGGCGATGGCGGCGCAGCGGCTCCGCCCGGGCGGCGCCGCGCTTCAGCGGGAGCGGCGCTCGGCCTCGATCTCGGCGAGCAGCTGTTCGACCCGTGACGTGTTGTCGAGCCCTTCGTCGTAGAGGAAGCGGAGCTGCGGTGCGTAGCGCAAGCCGAGCCCCTGGGTCACCTCGCGCCGCAGCATCCCCGACGCGCGCGCGAGCGCGTCGAAGGCTGCCTTGCGGCGAGCGGCGTCCTCTCCGCCCTCCAGCAACCGCACGTGCACGCGCGCGCTCTTCAGGTCCTTGGACATCTCGACGCGCGTGACGACGATCCCCGCCGCGCCCGGGTCCTTCACCTCGTTGACCAGGAGCGACGCGAGAGCCTCGCGCACCCCCTCCTCGACGCGGCGAACGCGCGTGCCCGGCTCAGAGCCCATCCTCGCCTCCGTACATGTCCTCGCCGATCGTCACGAGCTCGGTGGCGCGGTCGGTGAGCACGGCGTCCGCCTGCGTCGCCGCGACGTGCGCGACCTGCTCGAGGACGGCGTCGCACACGGCGGCGTCGGCGGAGACCACGCTCACGCCGAACACCGCCCGCTGCAGCTTGTCCTGCTCGGCGACCTCGGCGATCGACACGTCGAAGCGCGAGCGCACGCGGTCACGGAACTTCTGCACGACGCGCCGCTTGTCCTTGAGCGAGCGCGCGTGCGGAACGTGGAACACCAGCCGCAGGACGCCGACCACCATCCTGGATCACAGCTTCTGCTTGATCTCCTCGACCTCGTAGCACTCGAGGACGTCCTTCTCCTTGATGTCGTTGAAGCCCTCGAGGCTGATGCCGCACTCGAAGCCCTCGACGACCTCGCGGACGTCGTCCTTGAAGCGCTTGAGCGTCGAGATCTTGCCATCCCACGCGACGACGCCGTCGCGGACGAGGCGGATCTTCGCGTTGCGGACGATCTTGCCCGAGGTCACGTAGCAGCCGGCGACGGCGGTGCCCTTGACCCTGAACAGCTGCCGCACCTCCGCCTTGCCGTGCTGCTTCTCGACGAGCGTCGGCGGAAGCAGCCCTTCCATGGCCCCCTTCACGTCCTCGAGCGCGTTGTAGATGATCGAGTAGAGGCGGATCTCGATCTTGTTCTCCTCGGCGAGGGCCGACGCCTTGCCGGCGGGGCGGACGTTGAAGCCCACGATGATCGCCCGGGAGGCGATGGCCAGGTTGACGTCGCCCTCGGTGATCGCGCCGACCGCGGCGTGGATGATCGACAGGCGCACCTTCTCGCCCGTCAGCTTCGCGAGCGCGTCGGCGAGCGCCTCGACCGAGCCCTGCACGTCGCCCTTGATGATGACGCGCAGCTCCTGCTGGCCGCTCTCGGCGATGCGCTTGGAGAGCTCCTCGAGCGACACCTTCGCGGTGGCCGGGATGAGGCTCTTGGCCATCTTGCCCTTGCGGCTCTCGGCGATCTCCTGGGCCTTCTTCGGGTCCTTGACGGCGTCCATGCGGTCGCCCGCGTTGGGCACCTCGCTCAGGCCGAGGATCTCGACCGGCGTGGCCGGCCCGGCCTCCTGAACCTGCTTGCCGTGCTCGTTCGTCATCGCTCGGACCTTGCCGAAGCCGGCGCCCGCGAGGACGAAGTCGCCCACGCGCAGCGTGCCGTCCTGCACGAGCACGCGCGCCACCGGACCGCGACCGCGGTCGAGCAGCGCCTCGAGCACCGTGCCGCTGGCCGCGCGCTTGGGGTTCGCCTTGAGCTCGAGCAGCTCGCTCTGCAGCGCGATCGACTCGAGCAGCTTGTCGATGCCCTCGCCGGTCATGGCGCTGACGTTCACGAACAGCGTGTCGCCGCCCCACTCCTCGGGGACGAGGCCCTGCTCGACCAGCTCGCGCTTGACGCGCTCGGGGTCGGCGCCAGGCTTGTCGATCTTGTTGACCGCCACGATGATGGGGACCTTCGCCGCCTTGGCGTGCGCGATGGCCTCCTTGGTCTGCGGCATCACGCCGTCGTCGGCCGCGACGACGAGCACGACGTTGTCGGTGACGCTCGCGCCGCGCGCGCGCATCTGCGTGAAGGCCTCGTGGCCCGGAGTGTCGAGGAAGACGACCGTGCCGTGCTTGGTCTCGACCTTGTAGGCGCCGATGTGCTGCGTGATGCCGCCCGCCTCGCCGGCCGCGACGTTGGCCTTGCGGATCCTGTCGAGCAGGCTCGTCTTGCCGTGGTCGACGTGACCCATGACGGTGACGACCGGCGGGCGCGACTCGGTGAGCTCCACCTCCTTCGCGGCGGCCTCCTCCTCGCCGCGGGCCTCGGCGATCGTCTGCTCCTCGCTCTTGCTGACGTCCTCGACCTCCCAGCCGAACTCGCCGGCCAGGATCTTGGCCGTGTCGGCGTCGAGCGTCGTGTTGATGTGGACGTTGCTCATCCCCATGCCGAGGAGCTTCATCAGAAGCTCGGTCGCCTTGAGGCTCAGCTTCTGGGCCATCGTCTGCAGGGTGATGTCGCCCTCGATGCGGATGACCTTCTTGTGGGCGCTCATCTCCTGCGTGGAGACCATCGCCGGCTTGCGCGGCATCGGCGGGCCCATGCGGCGCCCACCGGCGCCGCCGGGGCTTCGGCCCATCATCGGGCGGCCGGGCTGCTGGCCGGGAGCGCGCACGTCGCGCCTCCCGCTCGGACCGCCCATGCCTGCGCGCGGGTCGTACTGCACGCGGCGCGGCATGTTCGGCTGGTTCAGACCGCGCGACTGCGCCGCCGGCGTCGGCATCGGCACGCCGGGGCGGCCGGTCCAGTACTCGACACCGGTCTTGGGAGCGGTGCTCGGGCGCGTCGGCGCGGGCGGCGGCTCGGGCGCCGGCGGAGGCGGAGACGGAGCCGCAGCCGCGGGCGGAGGCGCAGGCGGCGGCGGGGGCGGGGGAGCCTCGATGATCGGCTCCTGCACCGGGGCCGGGGCCGCGGCGGCCACGGTGTCGTCGGTCGCGCGCTCGACGGCCGGCAGCGACGGTGCCGACTCGGGCGCCGGAGCCGGCGTCTCCACCGCGGGCAACTTGCGGGCGCTCGCCCGGTCGCGTGGCAAGGACGGCGTCGACGGCTCGAGCGCGCGCGCGCTCTTGCGCTCCTCGGGCACGCCGGGGGGCAGGACGCCGCTCTCGCGGTCGACCGGCGGCAGGGCCGGCTCGGATCGCGCGTGCCCGTTGTGGTCGGCTCCCACCGACGCGGCGCCGGCCACGTCGTCGAGGGCGCGCACGGACGGCGCGGAGGGAGGCAGCGCCGTGGCCGAGGGTTCGGCCGCAGGCGCCCCGGCCGTGGCGGTCCCGGCCTTTGCCACGGCGCGACGCTTGACGACCGTCGGCCGGATGCGCTCCTCGACCACGTCGTGCGTGCGCTGCTTCTCGAGGTGGCGCTTGACGCGCTCCACCGCCTCGGGCTCGACGGAGCTCATGTGATTGCGCACGTCGGCAATGCCGATGGCCTGGAAGAGCCCGACGACCTGCTTGGGGTCGAGGTTCAACTGCTTGGCCACCTCGTAGACGCGAACCTTGCCGCTCATCGAGCCTCCGGGACTATGCTGCATTCTCCACCTTCTCTCGTCGTCGCCGCGCCCGCGTCGGCCGCGGCGCGCAAAGTCTTCAGCTCGTTCGCGATGCCGGCGTGGCGAATCGCACAAATTGCGACCGCTTCGTCGCCGAGCAAGGCCCCCAAATCGTTCTTCGTCTTCCAGGCGATGGCGCGCCCCTCGGCGACCGCTCGCTGCACCTCGGCCGTCCGCGCCACGGCGCCGGCGTCGGTCGCGACGAGCACGAGCGCCGCGTCCTGTCGCAAGGCTTGCGCCACCGCGTCTGCGCCGATCGCCAGCACGCGCGCGCGCCGTGCCGCGAGCAGCAGCCCGGCCATGCGCCGGTCGCACGCAGCCACCAGGCGCCGACCGAGCTCCGGCGCGTCGACGCGAACGTCGCGCTTGAACGACCGCGCAATCCCGCGCGGCGCCTTCGTCAGGCAGTCGGGGCGAGCGTGGACGTGGGCCCCGCGACCGAACGCCCCGCCGGCGAGGTCGACGCCGACCTCGTCGTCGGCGACCACCAGGCGCACCATCGCCGCCGCGTCGTCGCGTCGGCCGCAGCCCACGCACGTCCGCGTCGGCGGGTGCTGGTGTGTGCTCTGTCGCTCGGTCATCGTCGACTCCACGTCCTGACGCCCTCCGCTCCTCAGGTCTGCGCCTGCTGCGCCGCCGTCTCGCGCGCCTTGGCGACCGCCTCGCGGCGCGCCGCCTCGATCGTCTTCGCGTCGCTCGACAGGAAGTGCTCGGCGCCCTGCTTGATGGCGCGCGCCTTCTTGATGCCGAGGCCCGTCTTGATGGCGAGCTTGTCCTCGTCCTCGCGCAGGATGTCCTCGACGCTCCTGTAGCCGGCGTCCTCGAGCAGCTGCACCGTGCGCTCGCCGACGCCGCGAATGAACAGCAGCCGCTCGCGCTCGGTCAGAGCCTCGGTGCGCGACGACGCGGCGCGGATGCGCTCCTGGCGCAGCCGCTCCATCGTCGACTCGGCGCTGCCGCGGACGCGGGCCGCCACCTCGGCGCCGCCGAGGCCCGGGATGGACGCGAGCTCCTGCTCGCTCGCCTCGGCCAGCTCCTCGAGGGTGCGGAAGCCCAGGCGGTACATGCTGCGCGCGATGGCCTCGGACACGCCGTCGATCTGCTGCAGCTGCGCGACGGCCTCCTCCTCCATCTGCTTGAACTTGGTGTCGCTGATGATGTCGAGCTTCCAGCCGGACAGCTGCGCCGCCAGGCGCACGTTCTGTCCCTTGCGCCCGATCGCGAGCGACAGCTTCTCGTCGGGGACGACGAGCTCCATGCGTCCGTCGGCCTCGTCGACGATGACCTTGCTCACCTCGGCGGGCTGGATGGCGGCGCACACGAAGCGCGCCGGGTCGCGGTCGAACGGGACGATGTCGATCTTCTCGCCGCGCAGCTCCTGCACGACGGCCTGCACGCGCGCCCCCTTCATGCCGACGCACGCGCCCACCGGATCGACGTCCGCGTCGCGGCTGGTGACGGCGATCTTCGAGCGCGCCCCCGGCTCGCGGGCGCAGGCGACGATCTTGACGATCCCCTCGTAGATCTCGGGGACCTCGGACTCGAAGAGCTTCTCGACCAGGCGCGGATCGCTGCGGCTGAGGATGATCTGCGGGCCGCGCGCCTCGCGGTCGATGTCCTTGACGTAGGCGACGATGCGGTCGCCCGGGCGGTACGTCTCGCGCGGCGTCTGCTCGCGGAAGGGCAGGATGCCCTCGGTGCGCCCGAGGTCGACGATGAGGTTGTTGCCCTTCTCGAAGCGACGGACGACGCCCTTGATGAGCTCTCCCTTGCGGTCCTTGAACTCGTTGTAGATGAGGTCGCGCTCCTCGTCGCGCACGCGCTGGATGAGCACCTGCTTGGCCGTCTGCGCCGCGATGCGGCCGAAGGCCTGGCGCGCCTGGCGCACGCGCAGGATGTCGCCGAACTCCTTGTCCTGCTCGGCGGCCTTCTTGGCGTCGGACGGGTGCCAGAAGATCTGGAAGCCGAGCTCCTCGCCCATCTCCGCCTGCAGTCCGAGGCGCTGCGCGTCCTCGAGCGCCATCTCGCGCTCCTCGTCGGCGACGTCGTCGACGACGGTCATGTACTGGAACAGGTCGACCTGCCCGCTCTCCTCGTTGAAGCGCGCCTCGAGCTCGCGGTTGGCACCGAAGACGCTCTGCGCCGCCTTGAGGATCGCCTCCTCCACGGTCTTGACGAGGCGAGATTTGTCGATCCCCTTGTCCTTCGCGACCATCTCGATCGCCTGAAGGAGGGTGAGATCACCGGACGTGGTCTGCTGCTGTTGGATCGCCATTGCTGTTGTCCTCGAGGATCAGTGCTTCTTCTTGTGCTCCCTCGACGAGGAGCTTCCGAACTCGAACACCAGGCGCGCGCTCTCGACGACCGCGAGCGGCACCTCGTGCGTGCGCGAGCCTTCGACGACCCGCACCTTGCCGTCGGCCACGCCCTCGAGCCGGCCGACGACGACGCGCTGCCCGCCGACGGGCTCGCGCAGCTTGAGCTTCGCCTTCTGACCGGCGAAGCGGACGAAATCGCCCTCTGCCCGCAGCGGGCGCTCGACCCCGGGGGAGCTCACCTCGAGGTGGTAGGCGTGCGGGACGAGTTCGACGACGTCGAGCGCGGGGCTGAGGTCGCGCGAGACGTTCGCGCAGAGGTCGAGGTCCACCGCCGCGTCGCGCGTGGAGAGCCGCTGGGCCGCCGCCCCCGCCTTCTCGACGTAGAGGCGCAGGACCCAGCCGCCGCGCTCGGGCTTGAACTCGATGTCGACGATCTCGGCGCCGTGCGCGCGCACGATCGGCTCGACGATGCGCTGGAGCGCTTCGCGATCGATTCCGTGCAGGGATTGGCTCGAGGTCGACATCGGGAAAAGGCCAAAAAAAACGCGGGCCCCGGAGTTGGGGTCCCGCGTGTTTGACAACCACCAAACTGGGCGCAGGAAACTAACGCCGGGCGGGGCGGTGCGCAAGCCCCCCTTTCGGAGGCGCGAGCGTGGTCCGCGTCCACCCGACCCCGCGGCCCCCAGGGAGAGCCGCGCAGCCGGGCGACGTCTTAGCACACGCCGGGCTCTTGGCGAGCCCGGTGCTCACGTTTGTGCGGCTGTGCGGCTGTGCGGCGGGGCCTCCGCGGGGGACGGCCGAGCCTCGAAAGGCCCGCAATGGCGCCGTGTCCCGCCCGCCCCTTCGAGCGGGCGATCAGAAGCCAGGCAGCGGCGCGACCTTCTTCTTCGGGGTCGAGGCCGGCGGGGTCGCCCCCGAACGCTCGAGGATGATGAACTGCACGCGGCGGTTTCGCGCGCGCATCTGGGGCGTGACGTTCGGCACGATCGGCTTCTCCTGGCCGTAGCCGCGGGCCACCAGTCGGTCGGCCGCGACGCCGTGCTGCACGAGCCAGGCGCGGACGGCCTCGGCGCGCTGCTCGCTCAGGATCTTGTTGTGCTCGGGCGTACCGCTGTTGTCGGTGTGGCCCTGCACCTCGACGCGCTCGATCTCCGGGTGACGGATGAGCGTGTCGGCGATCTCGGTGAGCAGCCCGAACGACTCGGGCAGGATGACGGCGCTGTCGAGCGCGAACTGGATCTGCTGCTTGATCGTGATCTCCTTGGCGGTCACCTGGACCTGCGGGCGCTTGGGCTTGGGCCGCAGGAGCAGGTCGACCGTGTCCTCCTGGCGCGCGCGCACGTCGGTGGGCGTCACCAGGACGAGGTATCCGTCGGCCTCGACGCGAAGCTCGGCGGTGCCGGGCGAGACCCCCTCGAACTTGTAGCCGCCCGAGGCGTCGCTCATGACGCGAAGCTCCTTGCGCTGCGAGTCGGTCAGCACCACCTGCACGCCGGCGAGCGGCTGGTTCGTGTCGCCGTCGCGCACGTGCCCGTCGACGGTACCGACGCGAGGCAGCGCCTCGAGCGGGCAGTCGATGTTGATGTCCCCGCCCTCCTTGGGCACGTTCGCGTTGCAGCTGCCGGGGCGGTACCCGTCGGCCTTGATGTCGTAGGTGTACTGGCCGGGGGGCACGTCGTCGGCGAACTTGCCGTCGGGCCCCGTGGCGAGTGGCGAGAGCTCGGGGTGATCGCGGTAGGTGGCGATGGCGTTCGCGACGGCGTTGTTCGTGTTCGCCTCGTGGACGAAGCCGACCACGTGACCGTGCGGCGCGACGTGCTCGACCGGCTTCTCGATGGTCTTGGTCTTGATGACCGGCGGCCGCTCCTGCGTGTCGACCGCCCAGCCGGCCGCGATGTAGAGCGTCCAGGGGGGAATCGGCTGAAGCTCCTCGATGAAGTCGTTGGTCCCGCCGAGACCGATGTCGAGCGCCGCCATCAGGTTGAAGCCGCGCTTCCAGGGGAAGAACCTGCTGCCGATGGTCAGCGTGGAAGGGACCACCGTGTCGTTGGCGAGGCAGCCGTCCTTGCTGATGTTCTTCGGGTTGCAGGCGTAGCCCTGGCGGTTGTTCGGCAGGAGCACGTGCCCTTCGACGAAGGGGCGCACGCGCTCGTCGGCGGCGAAGAACTCGCCGCCCGCGTACAGATCGACGTGATCGATGCGGTTGACGCCGAGGCCGTAGCGCTCGATGCGCGTGACCTGCGTCTTGCGCGCGGCCTCGGTGCTGGCCAGCACGTCGCCGCTGTTGTCGAGCGAGTAGACGACGTTCTCGCTGAAGCGCAGCGGGATGTTCGACGACAGGCCGCGCAGGTCCTGGGTCGCGATGCCGCCGAACTTCGCGCTCGTGCCGCTGCCGTCGAGGCCCACGGACCCGGTGCCGTTGATGAGCCAGAGCTCGCTGAACAGGCCGAGGTGCAACCAGTCGTTGATGGGCGCGACGTACTTGACGCCGAGGTCCGTGTCGCCGAGCACCTGGAGCAGCGCCGGCGTGTTGGCGCTGTCGCTGTTGGCGTAGGCCATGACGGCCACGTAGCCGTCGAAGGTGCCCGCCCCGATGTTGAACAGCGAGGCGCTGGCCGACAGCGTCCCGCCCACGTGGTTCATCGTGTCGCTCGTGAGCGGGGAGCCGCCGCGCGGGTTGGGGCAGGGGAACTTCGTGCTGCAGAGGAAGCCCGCCGAGAACCACTCGGTGGCGAACTGCAGGCGGAACTGCCCCGGCGCGCCCGTCTCCGCGTGCTGGGTCCTGAGCAGGCCCGTGCCGCCGGTGATCGTGTTCGTCTCGTTGAGCTGGCGGTCGCGCTCGGCCCACTCGGAGTCCTCCGACGACTCGCCGCCCTCCTCGGCCTCGGTCCCGTCGTCCGAGGCGGCGGCTTCGCCGCCCTGGGCGGGCGCCGCGGCCGGCGCCGAGGCCCCTGCAGGCGCCGCGGCCGGGGCGGCGGCCGCCCCCCCGGTCGCGCCGGCGCTGCCCTGCGCACCGGCGCCGGGCGACGCGCCCGCGCCAAAGGTGACCGACCCGCCGCCTTGCTGCGCCGCCGCCGTGGCGGGCCACGCGAGGCCTACGAGCGCGAGAGCGGCAAAGCACGAAGCGCGAAGCGACGAGCGGCTCATGAGCAGTCTCCCTGCGAATTCCGACCTCAGCCTTCTATCATCAAGTCGCGACGTACCTCCACAACGCTGTAGCCTCCTTGACGCAGCTTCAGGACCGGGGAACACCGCTTCCAGCATGGCCAGCCGCGGACGCATCCTCATCGTCGACGACGAAGCCAACGCGCGCGCGGCGTTGAGCGAGATCCTGCGCGAGGACGGCTACGCCACCGAGACGGCGGCCGACGGGTTCAAAGCCCTCGGAAAGCTCGACGAATTCGCGCCCGACGTGATCCTGACCGACCTCAAGATGCCCGGGCTGGACGGAATCGCGTTCATGGAGAAAGCCCGTGGCGCTGCACCGGGGGCCGTGTTCGTGGTCATGACGGCCTTCGGCACCGTCTCGAGCGCCGTCGAGGCGGTCAAGAAGGGGGCCGAGAACTACCTCCTCAAGCCCCTCGATCCGGAGGCGCTCGGCGCGGTGGTCGACCGCGCCATGGAAAAGGCGCGCCTGGTGCAGGAGGCGCGGCGCCTTCGCGACCGGCTGCGCGAGCGAAACGCCTTCAGCCACATCGTCTCGGCCGATCCGAAGATGCAGGCGGTGCTCGAGCTGGTGACGCAGGTGGGGCCGAGCAAGGCCAGTGTCCTCATCACCGGCGAGAGCGGCACGGGCAAGGAGCTCATCGCCGAGGCGATTCACCTGGCCAGCCCGCGCGCCAAGGCGCCGTTCGTGCGCTTGCACTGCGCGGCGCTCAGCGAGTCGCTGCTCGAGAGCGAGCTGTTCGGCCACGAGCGCGGCGCGTTCACCGGGGCGGTCGGGCGGCGCGAGGGGCGCTTTCGGCAGGCCGACGGCGGCACGCTCTTCCTCGACGAGATCGGCGAGATCTCGCCCGCCGTGCAGGTCAAGCTCCTGCGCTTCCTGCAGGAGAAGACGTTCGAGCGCGTCGGGGGCAACGAGACGCTCAAGGTCGACGTCCGCGTCATCGCCGCCACCAACCGCGACCTGCAGGCCGAGATCAAGAAGGGCGCGTTCCGCGAGGACCTGTTCTACCGGCTCAACGTCGTGACGGTGGAGCTGCCCCCCTTGCGCGAGCGGCGCGGCGACATCCCGGCGCTCGCGAGCTTCTTCGTGCGCCGCTACGCCGCCGAGAACGGAAAGACGATCGACACGTTCGCCGACGACGCGCTCGAGACGCTGCTCGAGTACGGCTGGCCGGGCAACGTGCGCGAGCTGGAGAACGTCGTCGAGCGCGCGGTCGTGCTGTGCGACGGGCCGCGCATCGAGAAGAAGCACCTGCCGCCGAGCGTCGTGCCGGCCGAGGGCCGCGACGGCCCGCCGCCCATCCCGGGGTCGACGATCGCCGACCTCGAACGCTACGCGATCCTCAAGACGCTCGAGGCGTGCGGCGGCTCGACGTCGAAGGCCGCGACGGTGCTCGGCGTCAGCCCGCGCAAGATCCAATACAAGCTGCACGAGTACGGCCACGGCCACGAGGACGAGGAGAGGAAGGGGTGAGCGGCAGCGACGACGTCGTGCTTCGCGTGAGCGGGCTGGCCAAGGCGTTCCGCAAGCCGTTCACCGGCAAGCGCGTCGACGCCGTGCGCGGCGTGTCGTTCGAGGTGCACCGCGGCGAGATCTTCGGCTTCCTCGGGCCGAACGGCGCCGGCAAGACGACGACGCTCAAGATGCTGATGGGCCTCATCGCCCCGACCGCGGGGACGATGGAGGTCCTCGGCCGGCCGGCGCCGTCTCCGGACGTCATGGCGCGCGTGGGCTTTCTGCCCGAGAACCCGTACGTGTACCCGTACCTGACGCCGCGCGAGTTCGTGTCGATGTGCGGGCGCCTGTCGGGGCTTCGCGGCGCGGGCCTCGGCGACCGGGTGCTGCGCGTCATCGAGCGCGTCGGGATCGGCTACGCGATCGACCGGCCGGTGGCCAAGCTGTCCAAGGGGATGCTCCAGCGCGTCGGGCTCGCGGCGGCGCTCGTGCACGATCCCGAGCTGCTCGTGCTCGACGAGCCGATGAGCGGCCTCGACCCGGTCGGCCGCAAGGAGGTGCGCGACCTGGTGCTCGAGGAGAAGCAGCGCGGGCGCACGGTGTTCTTCTCGAGCCACATCCTGAGCGACGTCGAGATGCTCTGCGACCGCGTGTGCATCCTGCGCAAGGGCGAGGTGGTCGTCGCGGGGGCGCTGCGCGAGCTCCTCGCCGAGGGCAAGCGCCGCAGCGAGGTGACCATCGGCGGCGCGAGCGACGCGCTTCGTGCCGCGCTGGCGCAGGTCGCGCCGGTGACGCGCGCCGCCGGGGACGTGCTCGTGATGGAGCTCGAGGGCGACGCCGCGGTGCGCGAGGTCGTGCAGCGCGCGCTCGCCGACGGCGCGCGCCTCGAGAGCGTGACGCCGAAGAGGGAGACGCTGGAGGACCTGTTCGTGAGGCGGGCGCTGTAGCGTCCTCCGGCCCGCGCGCAGATCCGCGGCACGAGCCCCCGGTCGCGCACGGGGCGGCGACGGCTAGAAGGTGCCGCCCAGCCCCACGCCGCCGGGGCCCACCACGGGCGCCAGCGACACGGGCGGGATCTCGCGCTTGCGCACCGTGACGTGCTCGGGCACGAACGACAGCTGCGCCTGAACGACGCCGACGAGCGCGGTCACGAAGAACGCCCCCGCGAACACGTCGCCGGTCACGGCCGCCACCCACCCGTTGTGCTGCCAGCCGTTCGCCGTCCCGTCGCCGCGCGCGAGCGCGTCCCTGGCCTGCTGCTGATCGTAGAGAGAGGCGCCGGCGCCCACGAAGCTGCCCGCGGCCAGCAGCGCCTCGCCCGAGAGGAAGAGCCATCCCAGGCCCTCTTCGCCGTTCTGGAACTGCCCGACGCCGAACGGCACGAGCGCCTCCCAGCGCGAGCTCCTCTGCACGACGATCTCGGTGCCCGCCAGCTTCTCGAGCATCGCCAGGCGCAGCGCCGCCTTCTGCCGCTCGGCGTCGGCCTTCGCCTTCTCCTCCTGCGCCTTGCGGACCTTCTCGGCCTGGATGGCCACGAGCTCGTCGCGCAGGCGCGCCTTGGCGTCGGTCAGCGCGTCGATGGCCTCGAGCGACACGCGGAGGGGATCGGGCTGGTAGTCGGGTTTGTCGAGCACGAGCTGCTCGAACGTCCTCGCCGCGTCGTCCTTCTTGCCCTCGGCCAGGAGCACCGCGCCGAGGTACATCCGCGCCTCCGCGACGCTGTCCGGATCCTTGAGCTCGCCGGTCTTCGGGTCGAGCAGCGCGCGCAGGCGGGCCTCGGCCTCGTCGTACTGGTGCGCCACGTAGGCGTTGTGCGCCTTCTCGAGGTCCGCCAGCGGCTCGGCGCGGGCGTCGCGCGCCACGGCGGCGGCGACCAGCCCGGCGAGGGCGGCAGTGGCGGCGATCCGGCGGCGCGAGCGCACGCCAAACGATCCACCGGCGACCGTCCACGCTGCAACTAAAATACCGCCGGCACCGGCTGGCCCGCCTCGAGGCGGACGGGGACGGACTTGCCCGTCTCGATCTGCGTCACCGTCACGCGCTCGAAGGTGCGGCCCAGCGCGACGGTGTTGACGCCCGCGCGCACCTGGATCTCGGGGTGCTCGACGATCTGGTAGGTCTTGTCGACGTCGCCGCGGATGACGAGCGTCGCCGGCTTGATCGGGACCACGACCTTGATCGTGTCGTCCTTGTCCCCGGCGGCGAGCGCGCGCTGGACCGGCGTGCACACCGGGCACGCGAACGACAGCGTGTGCGCCTTGCCGTCGAGCTGCAGCACGTCCCCGGAGCTCACCGCGCGCGGCGGCTCGCCGTCGACCGACACCTCGACGCCCATCGGCGGCGCCATGTCGAGCGTGATGCCGCGCTGCACCGGCCCCCGCATCGCTTGCGATGCGGCATGGCCATCCGGCGCCGCCTCGTGGCCCGCGGCGGGCGCCCCCGTGCGCGCCTGCGACGGCGCGGCGCTCGGCGCGGGCGGCGAGCTGGAGGCCGCCGACGACGGCACGACGACGGAGGCTCGCGGAGGCGCGGTGGCGATCGGGGCCTGGCTGGGCGGCGGCGCGGGGCTCACGTCGACGCGCGTGCGCACCAGCCGACCGACGGCGAACGTCGCCGCGCCCAGGCCGAGCATCAGCACGAGCGCGGCGGCGCCCCGGCGAAGCAGGCGCGCGCGCGCCTCGGCGCGGTGCATCCCGGCCACGAGGCGGAGCAGCTGCGGATCGTCCGGCGCGTGGGCGAGCGCGCGGTTGTAGTCGGCCGCGGCCGCGAGCACGTCGCCGCGCTTGCGCGCCTCGCCGCCGAGCGCCACGAGCCGCTCGGCCATGCGCCCGGCGTGCGCCGCCTCGTAGCCCGCCGGGTCGTCCATCCACGCCTCGAGCTCGCGCCTGGGCGCCGCGACCCCGAGCCGATCGAGCTCGGCGACGATCGCGTCGCGCATCGCGCCCGCGTCGGCGAAGCGGTCGTCCGCGGCGTGCGCGAGCGCGCGGTCGAGCAGCGCGCTCCACCGGCTGCCGACGACCGGCCTCTCGGCCTGCGCCTCGGGGTACAGCCCGTCGAGCACGCGCCGCAGCACCTGCGCCGGGTTGTTCCCCTCGAACGGCAGGTGCCCGACCATGCACTCGTAGAGCAGGACGCCGAGCCCGAAGACGTCCGCGCGCGCGTCGACCTCGCCCCCCTCGATCTGCTCGGGGGCCATGTGCGCCGGGCTGCCGAGCACCTGGCCGGTCGAGGTGACCCCCTGCGCGTCGAGCAGCTTGGCGATGCCGAAGTCGGTCAGCTTGACGAGAACGCGGCTCTCGTCGGGCGCGGGCGTCGTGCGCGACTCCGCGGACGGCGCCGGGCGGTGCTCGATGAGCACGTTCTCCGGCTTGATGTCGCGGTGCACGACGCCGCTGGAGTTCGCGTGCGCCAGCGCGCCGAGCAGCTCGAGGGCGACGGCGGCCGCGATCTCGGGCGGCATCGCGCCGTTCTGCTGCAGCAGCTTGCGGAGCGTCGTGCCGCGCACGAGCTCGACGACCAGATACTGCTCCGGCTCGTCCGCCTCGCTGACGTCGAACACTTCCACGATGTTCGGGTGCCGCAGCTTGGCCACCGCCTTGGCCTCGGCGTGGAAGCGCGAGACGACCTCTCGCGAGTCGCGCAGGTGCGGGTGGATGACCTTGACGGCCACCTCGCGCCCGAGGCGCCGGTCGCGCGCACGGTACACGGTGGCCATCCCGCCGTGGCCGATCTCCTCGAGGACCTCGTACTTGGCGAGCTGCGGGAGCCTGGCGCGCGTGGCCGCTGCCTCAGCCATCGCGGGTCAGTGTAACAGCAGGAGACCCGCCGGGACGCCAAGGCGCCACGTGGGGCGGATCGACCGCTCCCCCTCCAGAGGCGCCACCCCACAAAGCCTCGACATTCTTGGCGTCTTGGCGGCTCTCTCACCCCGCGACGCCCTTGAGGCCGAGGCGCTTGAGGCGGCTGCGAAGGGTGCTCTCGCTGAGGCCCAGCGAGCGGGCGGCGCGCGACTGATTGCCGTCGGCGCGAGAGAGCACCTGCGCGAGGATCTCGCGCTCGAGATCGTCGAAGGTCGTGCCCGCCTCGGGCAGGTTGAGGACGATCGACCACAGCCCCGCGCCGGCGGCGGCGGCCGCGGCGGCGGCTGCCGCGGCGCCCAGCGACATCGTCGACGTCGGCGCCGGGGGGACCTCGGCGGGCGCGCCGAGGCGCACCATGCCGCTGCTCGGCACGCCCGCCGCGGGCAGCCCGAGGTCCTCGACGTCGACCTCGTGGCCCGCGTGGTAGATGACGAGCCTCTCCATCAGGTTGGACAGCTCGCGGACATTGCCCGGCCAGGAGTGCTGCTCGAGCGCCCGCCAGGCCGCGTCGGTCACGCGCGGCAGCGGGCGGCTCATGCGCCGCGCGGCCGCCTCGAGCATCGTCTGCCCCAGGCCGCGCACGTCCTCGGGGCGGGCACGCAGCGGAGGGATGTGGATCGGCGCCACGGCGAGCCGGTAATAGAGGTCCAGGCGGAAGCTGCCCGCCTGCGCGTCGGCGAGCAGGTCGCGGTTGGTGGCGGCGATGATGCGCAGGTCGACCCGGCGCGGATCGCTCGATCCGACGGGCCAGATCTCGCGCGACTCGAGCGCGCGAAGGAGCATCGCCTGCAGCGCCGGCGGCGCCTCGCCGATCTCGTCGAGGAACAGCGTCCCTCCATCGGCCAGCTCGAAGAGGCCGCGGCGCGACGCCTGGGCGCCGGTGAAGGCGCCCTTGACGTGGCCGAAGAGCTCACTGGTCATCAGCTCCGGCGGCAGCGCGGCCAGGTTCTGCGCCACGAACCGCCCGCGCTTTCGCTGGCTGCGCTCGTGGATCGCGGCCGCGACCAGCTCCTTGCCGACGCCCGTCTCGCCGTAGAGCAGCACGTTGGCGTCGGTGCCCGACACGGCGACGACCTGCTCGAGGACCCTGGCCATCGCCGGTGAGGTCACCTGCAGCTTGGGGCGCACCACGGTGCGCTGCACGACCTCGACGTCGGCCTGCAGGCTGCGGTTGGCGACGCGCAGCTCCTCGACCAGCCGCCGGTTCTCGAGCTCGAGGCGCCGCGCCTCGCTGGCGCGCTGGATGGTCAGGCGCAGCTGGTCGGCGTCCCACGGCTTCTGCACGTACGCCCACACGTGCCCGAGGTTGACCGCGTCGGCGAGGTCGTCGTGGTCGCTGAAGCCGGTCAGCAGGATGCGCGGCACGTCGCGGTGCTGGTCGTAGGCGCGGGCCAGCAGCTCCGAGCCCTTCATCGGCTCCATGCGCATGTCGCTGACCAGCACGTCGAACGGCTCGCGCGCGAGCATCGCCAGCGCCTCGGGGCCGGTGGCGGCGGTGACCACCTCGAGGTCGCCCTCGAAGACGGCGGCGAAGACCTCGCGCAGATCGTCCTCGTCGTCGACGTACAGCACGCGCGTGCGCGCGGAGGGGGCCGCCGGAGGGGGCGGCGCAACGGAGGTACGCGACGTCACGACCGCGAGCGTACCAGAGACCGCGGCCTCACGCGCCCGCGTGGTCGAGCAGCTCGTGGTGGTAGGTGCTGAAGGCGCTCTCCTCGGGCCACGGGGGGGCCCCGGCGAGCAGCGCCGGCACGTCGCGCGGGCGCCCGTGATCGACGGCGACGACGGCCGCCGCGTAGCGCATCGCCCAGTGCACGAGCGGCGACGCGCTGGCCGCCTTCGTGAGCAGCGCCTCGTCCTCGCTCCGGCTCGCGTGCGCGAAGGCGCGGGCGAGGGCCGCCAGCCCCCGGCGCAGCAGCGCGATGCGACGCCGCGCGAGCAGTCCCCCGGCGGGCATCGGCAACGCCTCGAGCACCTCGGCCTTGCGCATGGCGGCCGCGCGGTCGCCCTCGAACGTGTCGAGCAGCGTCTCGACGAACAGGCGCTGCTCGAACGCGGCGTCCCACGCCGGGCCCTTGACCGCCCGCTCGAGCGCGCGGCGCCCGGCCTCGATCCAGCCGTAGGACGCGTACGCGGTCGCGTGCAGCAGCGGCGCCATCGTCTCGGGGTGCGGGATGCGCTCGATCGAGCCCTCCCACCGGCCGATGACCCGTTCGACGTCCCCCGACATGAGCAGCCGCCGCATCCTTCGCCGGCCGACCAGCGCCGGCACGAACAGCAGCGCCGTGAAGGCCAGCAGCACCAGGAAGAGCCGCGGATCGCGCCCGACCAGCTGGGCGGCGAGCACGGCGCTCAGCGCCGCGATCGCCAGCGGCAAAAACGCGAAGGCCCTCGACGGGCGCTGCGGAGCTGGAGACGACATCGACACCTATGACCTTAACCCAGCTTCGGGATTTGTCTTCCCCCCTCGAGCTCGCCGAGCCATGCAGAGAACAGGAAGACGGGAAGACGGGAAGGAAAGAGGAAGGGGTTGGTGGGGTAGCGGCTCAACCCCCAACCTTCCCGTCGTCCCGTCTTCCTGTTCTCTCCCTCTCGCCTGACGCCCCGGCGGGTCTCTCAGTCCGGGTCGGGCAGGCGCTTGTCGTCCTTGCCGTAGCGGCTCGGGTCGCCGATGCCGTGGCGGCGAAGGTAGCCGCGCACGTGGGCGCGCTCCATCGCCGCGCGACGGCCGATCTCGCTCACGTTGCCGCTGCACTCGGCGTAGAGGGCCGTGAAGTACTCGCGCTCGAAGTGCGCGAGCACCTCGCGCTTGGCGTCCTGGAAGGTGCGGCCGCGCGTCGGCGTGCTCTCGGCCGCCGCGCTGGTCACGAGCGGCGACAGGTGCGCCGCCAGGTCGATGGGCCCCTCCTTCGAGAAGGCCAGCGCGACGGCGACGACGTTGCGCAGCTCGCGCACGTTGCCGGGCCAGTCGTGGCGCATCAGCCGCTCGAGCGAGTCGTTGGTGATGCGGTCGTAGGAGTCCTTGTCGCCCAGGTCCTCGATCATGCGCCGCACGAGCACCGGGATGTCCTCGAGGCGCTGACGCAGCGCGGGCAGCTCGACCTTGAGCTGCGCCACGCGGAAGTACAGGTCGCTGCGGAAGCTGCCGGCGTTGACCTCGCGCACGAGGTCGCGGCGCGTCGCCGCGATGACGCGCACGTTGACGGGCCGGTAGTTGTTCGACCCGACGGACTTGATGCGCCCCTCGGCCAGCGCGCGCAGGAGCTTCGGCTGCACGTCGATCGGCAGCTCGCCGAGCTCGTCGAGGAAGATCGTCCCGCCGTCGGCCTCGACGAAGGGCGAGACGCGCTTGTCGACCGCGCCCGTGAACGACCCGCGCTCGTGGCCGAACAGCGCGCTCTCGGCGAGCGACGCGGGGATGGCGCCGCAGTCGACGACCACGAACGGCTTGCTGGCGCGCGCGCTCGCCTGGTGGATGGCCTGCGCCACGAGCTCCTTGCCCGTGCCCGTCTCCCCTCCCACCAGCACCGTCAGGTCGGTCGGCGCCGCCTTCTTGAGGCGGTCGAAGACCGCGCGCATCCCGGCGCTCTGGCCGACCAGCGGCCCGAAGCCGCCCATGTCCGGCACGTCGACCTCGCTCGGGCCGGACGGCGTGAACTCGATCATCGAGTCGCCGAGCGAGATGTACGCGTGCTTGGTCAGGTACACCTCGGCGACGCGCGTGTCGCCGATGAACGAGCCGTTGCGCGAGCCGAGGTCGCGCAGGCGCACGCCCCGCTCGGTCGCGACGAGCTCGACGTGCACGGCGCTGACCTTGCGGTCGTCGAGCACCAGGTCGCAGGCCTCGTTCCGTCCGACCACGACGGTGTCCGGGCCGATGTCGAGCTCCTTCTTCGAGCCCGTCCCCTTCGCAACCGTCAGCTTGCCGCCGCGGACCTCGATTCGGCCGCGGGTCGCGATGGTCGAATCCACAGCAGAACCACTATCACATGAGGCGGCCCGGACGTGCGACGTACAGCGCCGCCCGGCCCCGCGCCGGCCCCACGCCCGAGCGGGAAACCCCGACCGGCCGGCGAATCAATTGCTGCACGGCTGGCTCGGCGCGTTCTGGCGACCGTACCAGAGCTGCGTGAGCCCCTCGACCATCGCGGCCGTGGCGTCCGCGCGGTAGCTCGTGGCGCCCGGCTCCTGGCCGCCCGCGCCGCCGTCGGCCCCGAAGGTGACGGCGAAGCCCCAGGACTTCGAGGCGGCGCGCAGGTAGTCCTGCTGGATCGGATAGCCGCCGTCGTCCGTGACGACCGTGAAGAGGCTGGTGTGCCCCGGCTGCACCTGCAGCAGCGCGGCCCGCATCTGGCCGAGGCGCCGGGCCAGGTCCCACCCGTTGCCGGCCACGACGCGGTGCAGACCGCCGAGCAGGAACGCGGTGCCGAGCGTCGTCACGTTGGTCATGTCCGCGCTGGCCGAGGGGATGAGGCCCTCCATGTACGCGCCGGGCGTGGGCGCGCCGGCGTCGGGCGTGTAGGTGGCGTCGCCGTCGAGCAGGCCCGCGGCCTCGAGCGCGTCGCCGATCGCCCCCGCCTCGTTCAGGTAGGCCGTCGGGTCGGGCGCGACGGGGCCGGCGTCGCCGAACGACGGCAGCTTGCCGGCCAGATCCTGCGCGCGCGTCAGCCCCAGGACGACGGCGGCCTGCACGTCGGTCAGCAGGGCGTCGGCGCTGGGGGTACCCTGGCCGAGCGCGTCGTGGCCCGGATCGCTGCTCGTGACGAGCTGCTGGTAGAAGAGGCCCGTCTTCGTGTCGCGGGCGCGCTGCCAGACGTAGTCGAGCGTCGAGTACGCCGTCGCCGCCCAGGTGGCCGGATCGGCGCCCGCGTCGGCGTCGGTGGCGTGGAGCCTGGCCATGTCGAGCAGCGCCGCGGCGGCCATGACCGACTGCGCGGGGGCGTACGCGACCGCGCCGTTGCCGCCGGGGGTGCCGAGGAGCGCGGAGGTCACCATCGTCCCGCCGCCCGCGTCGACCGCGCCGCCGTCGCCGGCCCCTGCGTCGCCGGCCCCCGCGTCGCCCCCGCTCCCGACGGCGATCCACGTCACGGTCTGCGCGTACTTGGCCTGGAGGTTCCGCCCGAACGCATCGGCGAGCGCCGCGATCGCCTCCGCGTCGGTGTTGTCGTTGACGTAGTAGAAGCCCGCCTCGGCGTTGCGAAGGCGGAAGTAGATCTCGCCGTCGTAGCCGTCGGGGGCCTGCGGCAGCTCCTTCTCGATGACCTTCGCCAGGTCGGGCAGCACGGCGTCGAGCTCCGGCGTCACCTGGCTGTCGCCGTAGAACGCGGAGCTGCAGTGGTAGCTGGCGATCGAGCTGGCGAAGCCCACGTCGTCCTGCCACGCGTGGGGCGAGCCGGGCGCCGCGGTCACCGAGTCCCAGCTCGGGGCGACGCCCACGCCCTTGGCGTACGCGTTCTCCAGCTCGTTCTGGAGCACCTGCCCTTGCTGGCAGAGGGCCACCGGATCGGTCATGTCCTTGAGCGTGCAGGCGGTCATGGGGCCCGAGTCGACGGGCGGAAGGACGCTGCCGCCGTCGATGCCGGAGTCGTCCGCGGTCGAATCGTCCCCGGCGTCGGACGCAGGGGGCTGGGTGTTGTTGTTGCTGCTGCAGGCCCACGCGAGAGCGGCGGCGGTGACCGACAGGCAAGAGAAGAGGATGGCGCGGCGCATGGCGGAGGGGATTGTGGCCGCAAGCAACGCGCGTGCAAAGCGAAACGCGAACGAAGCCGGACCGTTCGCGCCGACCGTCACCTTTTGCACGGCCTGCGCACGGCCGAGCAGCCGAAGAATGCGCGTTCTCTTACGGCCTGCTGCCGACCTTCGAGACGCTCGACACGCTCGTGAACGTGCGGGCCGTGACGTCGGTCCGCTCCTCGCGCACGGGCAGCCGGCGCGGCCTGCGGCGCGGGGCGTTGCCCATCTGGCGGCACACCTTGCGCCACGCCTCGAGCGCCTCGAGCGCGCTGCCGAAGCGCTTCTCGCGGTCGCGCGCCATGATCTTGGCGAGGAACCGCTCGATGGAGACCGGCCACTCGTCGCCGGTCGTCGACGAGAGCGTGGGCGGCTCGCGGTCGAGCTTGAGCGCGATGAGCGTCAGGGCGTTGGCCCCCTCGAACGGCAGCCGGCCCGACAGCGCGCGGAACGCGACCGCCCCCAGCGCGTAGAGGTCCGCCCGCTCGTCGACGCGCGCGCTGCCGCGCACCTGCTCGGGGGCCATGTACGCGAAGCTGCCGAGCGTCGCGTCGAACGCCGTCAGCGACGGCTCGCTCTTCTGCCCCTTGGGAGAGCGCATCTTGGACACGCCGAAATCGAGGATGCGCGTGCGCTCCTCGCTCTCGTCGTTGGCGATCTCGCGCGCGGTCAGGCGCCGCTTCTCGATGAACAGGTTGGCCGGCTTGATGTCGCGGTGGATGACCCCCGCCCCGTGCGCCGCGGCCAGGCCGTGCAGCGCGTCGTCGACGATGGGCGCCACCTCGGCGAACGACAGGTACTGCTCGCGCCGCAGGCGCTCGTCGAGCCCCTCGCCCGACAGCAGCTCGAAGGCGATCCACAGGCGCCCGTCGCGGTCCTTGCCCGCGCCCAGGATGTTGGCGATGTGCGTCGACTTGATCTGCGCGGCGATGGCCGCCTCGCGGTGGAAGCGCGCGACGAGGTCGCGGTCCTGCGCCGCCTTGTCGTGCAGGACCTTGATGGCCACCTTCTCGCCGCTGCGGCCCTCGGCGGCGTAAACCTCACCCATTCCACCGGAACCGATGAGCCGCCGCAGCTTGTAGATCCCCCCGATCGACTGGCCGACCAGGGAGGCCGCTCCTGGGGTGTGCTCGTGCGGCATCCCGCCGTGGATGCTAGCACCGTTTTCGTACGTTGAGCCCGAGCCCGGCCGCGTCTACCCTGCCGCCATCATGCGCACCGACAAAGACGTCGAAGCGTACCTGCTCCGCCTGAACCGGCGGTTCCGCGCCGTCCAGGACCAGCCGGGGACGTTCCTCGTCGAGTCGAGCGCCGACATGCCGCCGCTGGCCGTGCGCGTGGAGCCGCCGCTGGTCGTCGTGCGCGTGTACGTGGCCGACGTCGAGGTCGCGAAGGACGCCGCCGCCCGCAGCGCCCTCTTCCAGCACCTGCTCGAGCTCAACGCCCACCAGCTGGTGCACGCCAGCTACGGCCTGGACGAGGGGCACGTCGTGCTGTCGAGCGCGCTCGAGCTCGAGAACCTGGATTTCAACGAGCTACAGGCCACGCTCGACGAGATCGACATGGCGCTCGCGCAGAAGCTGCCGGGCACGCGCTCCAAGACGAGTTGAGAAGAAGGAATGGGTATCTTCAGCCGCCTCGCGCAGCTCATCAAAAGCAACCTGAACGACCTGATCAGCCGCTCGGAGGACCCCGAGAAGATGCTGAACCAGGTCGTCCTCGACATGAACAACCAGCTGGTCGAGGCCAAGAAGCAGGTCGCCGCCTCGATCGCCGACGAGAAGCGCCTCGCCAAGCAGTTCGAGCAGGAGATGGCGAACTCCCAGGAGTGGGAGCGCCGCGCGATGATGGCCCTGCGGGCGGGCAACGAGGAGCTGGCCAAGGAGGCCCTCGCCCGCAAGCGCGAGCACGACGAGCTCGCCGCCACGTTCAAGGAGCAGTGGACCAAGCAGAAGACGGCCGTCGATCAGCTGAAGAAGGCGCTGCGCCTGCTCAACGACAAGATCGAGGAAGCCAAGCGCAAGAAGAACGTCCTCGTCGCGCGGAAGAAGCGCGCCGAGGCGCAGAAGGCCATCCAGGAGACGATGAGCGGCCTGCGCGATCAGAGCGCCTTCGAGACGTTCGACCGCATGTCGCAGAAGATCGACCAGATCGAGGCCGAGGCCGAGGCGCAGACCGAGCTCTCCGAGGAGTACAGCGGCGACACGCTGGCGTCGCAGTTCCAGAACCTCGAGCGCACCCACAGCGCCGACACGGACCTCGATGCGCTCAAGCGCAAGATGGGGATGCTGCCGCCCGAGGAGGCCAAGGCCACTGTCTCGGCCCTCGCCGGGCAGGCCGAGCCGGTGCAGGCGCGCGTCGAGGCGCGCGTCGAGGCCCCGCCGGCCGCGGCGCCGGCCCCCGCCGCCAAGAGCGAGCAGGAGGAGCTCGCCGCCGCGCTCGAGGAGCTCGAGGCCGAGCAGCAGCAGCAGGAAGAGCAGCGCAAGGCCGGGCGCTGAGCGCGCTCACGCCGGGGCCATCGCGCCGGCTCACGTCGGTTCGGGCGGGTACGGCACGGGCCGGAACGACAGCACCACGTTGCCCTCGCCGAGCGTCACGCTGGCGTTGCAGCCGAATCGCGCGAAGTGCGCCAGCCGCTCGACGACGGCCTGCGTGAGGCCGCGCTGGATCTGATGATTCCAGGCGGTCGCCTGCGCGAGGCACGGATCGGGCGGCTCGTACGAGGCGAGATCGGCCGCGAGGGCCGCCGTGTCGGCCGTGTACCGGAGGGGCGGCAGCGTCTCTCCCTCGGCGTTCACGGCCGTGAGCACCAGGTCGTGCCGGTCGAACCCGGTCAGCGTGACGACCTGGTCGGCCGGCGCCTCGCAGGCGCTCTGCGCGGAGCTCGTCGACTCGCTCCTGTCTGCCGGCGGGCCGGAGCAGGCGAGCGTCGTGGCACCGAGGATGACGTACGCAGCCAGGAATCGACGCATGGAACCCCCCTTTGGACGGCGCGCACCCGAAAGCGGGCGCGCGAGCGGCACGAGGTGCAACGCACACGCCACGGAAAGCCGCCGCCGCCCCCCTCGCCTTCCCCTCGAGAGAGGGGCGGGGCGATTGCCCCGGGAGAGAGGGGCGGCGTGGCCCGGGACCCGGTTTGCTCACGTTCCGCACGCACGGCGCGGCTCGCCGGGGTCCCTTCCTTTCGCGTCCGGGTCAGCCTCGCGGCTGCCCCGTTCCGCCGCTCGGCGCGGCGGCGGTGGGCGCGGTCCCCGTGGCGGGCCCCTCGGCCGGAACGGTCGTGACGGGCGTCACGACGAGCTGCGTCGTGACGTTGCCCTTCACGGCCTTCCGGGCCTTGGCACCCTTGGTTCCCCGCGCTTCACGCGTCGCCTTGCGCCTGGCGGCGGCTGCCGCCTTCTGCTCGGCCGTCAGCGGCGTGCGCGCCCTGGGGGGCGCCATGCCGAAGTCGGCGAGGGCCACGGCGTCGGTGCCGAACGTGTAGCGGAGGAACGCCACGAACGCCGCGAGAAACGCGTTCAGGGCGGGCAACTGCTCACGCTCGGCCGATACCTTGGCCTTGGCGGCGGCCTGGGCCTGGATCACGGCGGCGCGGTTGTCGATGACCTTCTGCAGGTCAGCGACCGCCTCGTCGACCGTGACCGAGGATCCGCCCCCGAGCGTGAGCTTCTGGCTCCCGTTCGGAAAGCGTTTCCTCGTCCCCGCGATGATCTGCGCCACGCGGGTGGCCTTGTCTGCTTTGCCATTGTTCTTTGCCATCTCGAATCACCTCCTTTCCGAACTCCGAGGGCTGCGGTGCGGCCGGGCGTCAGGCCCCGGTCCCCTCGCCTCTCATCCACGGAGTCCGCGCGTGGGGGAGGAAACTTGGAAGAATCTTTCGCCGGGCGTCGCTTTTCCCGAAAGCGAAGGCGCGGCGCGGGCTTGCAGCGCGCCGACGCGGGCTCGCGCGAAGCCGATACGGGCGTGTACCTCGCTGACACGGGCGTGGACCCCGCGGGTCCACGCGTGGACGTCGCGGATACGGGCGTGGACCTCGCGGGTCCACGCGTGGACCCCGCCGACACGCGCGCGGACCCGGCGGAAACGGACGTGGACCCGCCGGACACGGGCGCGGACCTCGCGGATACGGGCGTGGACCCCGCGGGTCCACGCGTGGACCCCGCCGACACGCGCGCGGACCCGGCGGAAACGGACGTGGACCCGCCGGACACGGGCGCGGACCCCACGGATACGGGCGTGCATCGCGCCGACACGCGCGCCCGTCCGTCCCTTGCTCGCCCGCGTCGGCCCTCTTGCCACCCGACTCGCGATGAATCACCCTGCGCCGCCCGGGGGGGACCATGCCGAATCGCCCGAAGCGCCCGCGCATCGAGGGGACCGCCCCGCCCGCCCGCGACGCCGATTCGCCGGACGACGGGAGCGACGCTCCGGTCGCGCCCCCCGGCGAGCCCAAGCCGGTCACCCCCGAGGCATGGCGCGCGTTCGTCTCGCATCCCGACACGGTGGCGTGGGTCCACGCGCACGTCGCCCGGAAGGTGAGCGAGCAGTACCAGGAGGAAGTCGCGCAGGACGCGCTGATGGAGCTGGTCACGGCGACGCCCGCCCGCTACGAGCACGAGCTCAAGGCGACGCGCCGCACCGTCGTCGACCGCGTCATCGCCGATCACCACGCCAAGCGCTCGCGCCGCAAGAAGTACGAGGGCGAGCTGCCCACCGCGCCCGTGCGCCGCGACGAGGCGGGCGAGCCCGTCGCCGACACCGACGACGAGGGCCTGGTCGACGCCGACCCGAGCTTCGACCCGGAGAAGACCGACTTCCGCGCGGAGGGCTGGCTGCTGCGCCGCTTCCTGAGGGACGCGGTGGCCGGCAACGCCCGGGACGAGGAGACCCTCTCCTGGATGGTCGCGTGGTCCGACGACGACAAGACCTACAAGCAGATCGCCGACGAGAACGGGCTCGCCGTGGGCGTCGTCAACTCGCGCGTCTTCGAGTTCAAGAAGAAGTACGCGCCGCGGTTCGACCGCTACCGCAACCGCCTCGTCGTCCTGCTGCTGATCGGCCTGCTCGCCGCCGTCGCCCTCGCGTACGCGCTCCTGCCGCGCGCGAAGAGCGAGCCGCCCATCCTGCCCGACCGCGAGGGCGAGCTCGCGCCGCCGCGCCCCTCGGCCGCGCCGCCGCCCGCCCCGCCGCCCACGCCGACCGGCGCGCGCTTCGACCAGGCGGCGCCCACCCCGCCGGCGCCCGCGCTCCCCGCGAAGCCGGCGCTTCCGCGCCACGGCCGCCGCAAGCCCGCGCCCGCCGACGACACGCCGCCGAAGTGAAGGTCACTGCGGCGTCGGCGGTACGACGACGGTGTTGATCGGCTGCACGCTCGCGCCCGACGGGTACGCGTAGCTGACGTACTGGTCCCAGCCCCACACCGTCAGCCCGAAGGCGGCGTCGCTCTTGATCGAGTGCCGGCCGTTGCCGCAGCTCCCCTGGTTGGCGCCCCCGACGACGAGGTCGACGCGCGCGAGCTGGTAGGGCGTCGTGCCGATGGGCAGCCACCCCGAGACGACGCCCGCGCAGTCGAGCGTCACGTCCTTGTACGAGCCGTCGGCCTGCTTCTTCCGCACGAGCACCAGGTTGGTGTTGGCCATCGTCGGATCGGTCATGAAGATGTAGCTGGCGAGCCACTGCGCCGGCGGGATCATGTTCACGAAGTCCGGGTCGCCGCTGCCGTAGTCCTGACCCATGTAGTTCTGCCCGCCCATGTGGCCCGAGACGTAGAACGGGTGCTGCGTGTCCTGGCTGGTGACGACGAACGGCGCCTCGGAGGTGAACTGCGCGACCTGCCCCGTGCTCAGCGTCGTCGGCGCGCCCGCCGGCGCCGACGGGGCGTAGGTCAGCTGCGTGCCGTCGACCACGCCCATGATGCGCCACGGCGGGTTCTCGGGCATGTTCGCCACGCGGTCGCGGTAGTGCGCGGCCACGTACTCGTTGCCGAGCGCCTTGACCGGCGGCAGCTGCTGGTGGCCCGAGTCGCACGCCGCGTCGCCGACGTCGATGTTCATGCACGAGTTGCCGCCCCAGACGCCGACCGGCTTGTCGCTCTGGATGGGGCTCCCGTTGAGCTCCGTGTCCTGCTTGAGCTGCAGCACCTCGCCGTGGTCGAGCGTGTACGTGACGGGCGTGTTCGCCGCGCCCGCGCTCACGCCGGTGCCGCCCGTGATGGCGACCTTCGGCAGGACGGTGACGTGCGTCGCGTCCTGCGACGCGGCGACCTCGATGAACGGCTGCGCCGTCGGCCCGGCGATCTGGCTCTTGGCGAACGCGTCGATGGGCACGTAGTTCGTGTCCCACGCGCTCGAGGGGATGAGCAGCGTCGCGCTCGAGATGTAGCTCGCCGATCCGCCGTACGGGAAGATGTCGTAGGCGACCACCGGCGCGCTCGTCGTGATGTGGAACGCGTGGACGATGGCCGTGAACTCGCTCGACGCCTCGGCCGTCTCGTAGAAGGCCTGCGTCGTCGGCGGGCAGGCGGTCGGCAGCGACGGATGCGTCACCGCGGTCGCGTCGGCCAGGAACACGATCGCCAGCTGGTTGGCCGGGAGCACCCCGCCCATCGACGCCAGCGACGCGTACGTGATGCTCTGCCCCTGCCCGGTCGGGACGAACGCGTACGGCGCCGCGTCCGTCATCATCCCGTCGTACTCGAGCGTGATCTTGACCGGCGATCCCCAGGTGTTGGCGATGTACGCGGCGAAGCACGAGCCGTTCGCCTCGCCGTCGGTGCCCGGGTCGACGCTGTAGTAGTCGCAGCCGATCGTCGACTTGTTCGCCGTCGCGGCGTCGCAGGCGGCGACGCACTGGCCGCCGGCGCCGCACCCCTGGTCGGGCGGGCACTGGGTGACGACGTTGTCGTTGCAGTCGAGCACGTCGTGCAGGTCGGCCGAGCAGTGCGTCGCGCAGCCGGGGTTCATGCCGCCGTCGCCGCCGATGGTCTGGAGCCCGCTGTCGTCGCCCGCGCTCCCGTCGTCGCCGGCGGTCGAGGCGTCCGAGGACGCGAAGCCGCTCGAGGCCTTCTTGGAGCTGCACGCGACCGGGCTCAGGACGAAGAGGCCGACGCCGACGACGATCCAGGACGGGCGAATCAGCATGGCTGGAACTCTACAGCAGAGGTCCACCCGCGCACGTCTCAAGGGCGTGCAGCAACACGGGCACGGCCGGCCGCCGATGCGTTTGGCGCCGCCCGCCGGGCAGTGGCGGCGTACGCTGCCGAGCCATGGTCCGTCGTTGGCAGAGCGCCGGCGGTTGCGCGTGGGCCCTTGCGTGGTCCATCTCGCTCGGGGGGTGCAGCAAGGGGCCGACGTGCGGCTGCGTGATTCCCTATTTCACGGTCATCTCCTCGGCAGGGGCGGAGGTTTGCCCCGCGACGGTCGTCGAGGCCACGCCGGGCGGGGGGGTCCAGAACGTCCCGCCACTGGAGCCGAGCGATCCCTGTTCTGGGTACGTTCTGGGCAACGGAACGCACACGGTGACGGTCTCGGCGCCGGGCTTCCAGACGGTGACGCAGACGATCACCGTCGCGACCATCTGCACGGACGACTGCTGCTGTGTCGGGGACACTCCGCCCTTCGTCAGGCTACAGGCGCAATGAAGGTGTCGTGGCCCACCGGACGAGCGCCGCGTCTTTCACAGCGGGCGGCACGGGTTCACCCGCGCACGTCTCGAGGGCGTGATACGACCGGACACCGTGGCCGCCGCCACGCCCCCTGAATCGAGCCGGAGCCACCGGCGACTCGCCGAGGCCCCCCTGTCGCCGACCCCGCCCGCCCACACCGAGGCGCCCGAGGCGCTGCTCGCCCGCCTGCGCACCGATCCGGCGCGCGGGCTGACGGCGGCGGACGCGGCCGAGCGCCTCGCGCGCGACGGGGCGAACGAGCTGCCGCGCCCCGAGGGCAAGAGCCCGTGGCTCCAGCTGCTCGGGCAGTTCGCCAACCCGATCGTGCTGACGCTGCTGGCGGCGGCGGTCATCGCCATCGTCGACGGCGCGAGCGCGACCCGCGCCGGCGAGCCGCTGCTCGTCCGCTACGGCGACGCGACGGCGATCCTGCTCATCGTCGCGCTCAACGCGCTGCTCGGGTTCGTCCAGGAGCGGCGCGCCGAGGCCGCGCTGGCGGCGCTCGAGAAGATGCAGACGCCCAACGCGCGCGTGCGCCGCGACGACCAGGTGCAGGTCATCGCCGCCTCCGAGCTCGTCGTCGGCGACGTGCTCGAGCTCGAGGCGGGCGACGCCGTCCCGGCCGACGCGCGCCTGCTGCAGACGATCAACCTCACGGCCGAGGAGAGCGCGCTGACCGGCGAGAGCGTCCCGGTCCAGAAGGACGCCCGCGCCGCCGTCGCCGGGGACGCGCCGCTCGGCGACCGCGCGACGATGCTGTTCGTCGGCACGAGCCTGGTGCGCGGCAAGGGGCGGGCGGCGGTCGTCGCGACCGGGCCGCGCACGGAGCTCGGCAAGCTGTCGGTCCTCATCCAGCGCCCCGGCCGGCGCACGACGCCGCTCGAGGAGAAGCTCGAGTCGTTCGGCCAGCGCATCCTCTGGGGGTGCCTGGCGCTGTCGGGCGCGCTCTTCGTGCGCGGCTGGCTGCACGGCGGGCGCACCTGGCACGAGCTGCTGCTCGAGGCGGTGAGCCTCGCGGTGGCGGCGATCCCCGAGGGGCTGCCGGCCATCACGACCATCACGCTGGCGCTGGGCATGCAGCGCATGGCCAAGCGCGGCGCCATCGTGCGCAAGCTCGCCGCCGTCGAGACGCTCGGCGCCGCGACGGTCATCTGCACCGACAAGACGGGCACCCTCACGCAGAACGAGATGACCGTGCGCGAGGTGTACGCCGGCGGCGCGCGCTACCGCGTCACCGGCACCGGCTACGATCCGGCCGGCGCCATCCTCGACACGATCGACCAGCGCGTCGAGGCGCCCGAGGGGCCGCTCGAGGACCTGCTGGCGACGGTCGCGCTGTGCAACAACGCGCAGCTGCAGAAGGTCGACGGCGCGTGGAAGGTGCAGGGCGATCCGACCGAGGGCGCGCTCTTGACGCTCGCGGCCAAGGGCGGCGTCACGCGCGAGGAGGTCACGAGCTCCCACCAGGTCGTCCGGGAGCTGCCGTTCGACAGCGACCGCAAGCGCATGACGATCGTGGCGCTCGACGAGTTCGGGCGCGAGGTCGTCCACTCCAAGGGCAGCGCCGACGTGCTGCTGCCGCTGTGCGCGGCCTACGACACGCCCGCGGGGCGCCTGCCGCTCGACGACGAGGGGCGCCGGCGGATCCTGGGCGAGGCCGAAGAGATGAGCAGCCGCGCGCTGCGCGTGCTGGCGGTGGCGCGGCGCGACCTCGGCGACGGGCGCGACGGGGCGCGCGAGTCCGCAAGCTCGAGCCGAGCGCAGCGAGGCGAGAGTGGCACGCCTTCGGCGCGCACCTCGCCCTCCGGCGAGGTTTCGGACTCGAACACGTACGACAGCGGCGACCTCGAGGAGCGGCTGACCTTCGTGGGGCTGGTCGGGATGATCGACCCGCCCCGCGACGGCGCGAAGGAGGCCGTGCGCCTGTGCGCCGACGCGCACGTGCGCGCGGTGATGATCACGGGCGACCACAAGCTGACGGCCGTCGCGATCGCGCGCGAGCTGGGGCTCTGGGACGACGGGGCCCTCGCCCTCACCGGGACGGAGCTCGAGAAGCTCTCCGAGGCGGACCTCGACGAGCGCATCGAGCGCGTGCGCGTCTTCGCGCGCGTGACGGCCGAGCAGAAGCTGCGCATCGTCGAGGCGTTCAAGCGCTGCGGTCACATCGTGGCGATGACCGGCGACGGCGTGAACGACGCGCCGGCGCTGCGCGCGGCGCACATCGGCGTGGCGATGGGCAAGGCGGGCACCGACGTGGCGCGCGAGGCGGCGGACATGGTCATCGCCGACGACAACTTCGCCACGATCGTCGAGGCCGTGCGCGAGGGGCGCGCCATCTGGCGCAACATCCAGAAGTTCATCTTCTTCCTCCTGTCGAGCAACGCTGGCCTGCTCGTGACCGTGTTCGTCGTCAGCTTCTTCACCGACCTGGCGCCGCTGACGCCGCTGATGATCCTCTGGATCAACCTCGTCACCAACGGCCTGCCCGCGCTGGCGCTCGGCGTCGACCCGCCCGATCCCACGCAGATGCGCGAGCCGCCGCGCAGGCGCTCCGGGGGCCTGCTCGGCGCGCGCGACTGGATGGGGATCGCGTTCGTCGGCGCCTGCATGGGGGCGGCGGCGATGCTCTGCTACCTGCTGCCGATCCGCGCCGACGACCCGCTGGCCATCAAGCACTCGCGCGCCATCGCGTTCTCGCTGCTCGCGCTCAGCCCCCTGTTTCACGCCTTCAACTGCCGCTCGGCGACCGCCTCCGTCGTCTCGCTGCGGCCGGTGCTGCCGGCGGCGCTGGTGGGCGCGGTCGTGCTGAGCGCGGGCATCCACCTTGTGGCCGTGCTCGTCCCGGGGCTGCAGCCCGTCTTCCAGACCTTCCCGATGAGCGCGAACGAGTGGGCGCTGCTGCTCGTGCTTTCCGCCTCCATCATCCCCGCCGTCGAGACGATGAAGCTCGTTCGTCGCCTCGTCGTGCGGTTCAGGTGAGAGATCACAGGAAGGCGGGAAGGCGGGAAGGATTTTGGGGCGACGCGAGAATTCCCCAAACCTTCCCGCCTTCCCGCCTTCCTGTTTTCTCTCGTCCCCTACGTGCGCGCCGGAGCGCGGCGGCGCGCGGCGAAGAGCGCCAGACCGATGAGCGCGATCCACGCAGCGCCGGGCGACGTGGGCGCGGCGCCGGCCGAGCAGCCGTAGCCCAGCGCGGGAGGCACGTCCCCCTTCGGGCGATCGGGCACGTTCGGATCGGTTCCCCACGCCAGCTCGTCGGTGTCGGCCATCGTGTCGCCGTCGCTGTCGACGCGGTCGGCGCGCATCCTGTCGAGCGCCGATCGGAGCGAGCCGTCGTCGTCCTGCACCATGCCGCGCGCGAGCGCCGAGTCGGCGAACGGCCTGTCGGCGGGGCCGATGTCGCCGCCGGCGTCGCCCCCGGCGTCGCCGCCCGCCGAATGGCAGAGCGTGCACGGCCGCGCGCTCGGCAGCTGCAGGTACGACTGGATGACGTCCGGATACTCGGGCGAGGCGCCGGCCCGCCCCGCAAAGGAGAGAGCGACGATCGCCGCCGCCGCGGCGAGCCGGTGAGGTCCGCGGCGCGTCATGGCGTCTGGGGCGTGTACTCGAGCCGCGAGGTGTCGAAGCCCTCGCCCTGCGCGCGCGACAGGATGCCCTGCAGCGTGGCCTGGTCGAGCGTCGGCGTGCGGCCGAGGATCCACAGGTACGAGCGCGAGGGGTGGCCGACGACGGCGTACTCGTAGTCGGATCCGATCTCGAGGATCCAGTAGTCGCCGTAGAAGCCGCCGACGTCGAGCGCCAGCTTGGCCGGGGCCGACGGGTCGGGGACCTTGGCGGTCATCGTGACGGTCTTGAGCGGCCCGCCGGCGCTGCCGACGTGGCACTCGTTGACGAGGTCGAGCGTGCCGTCCGACGCGAGCGAGTAGAACGCGGTCGTCTCGAAGCAGTCGGTCTGCGTGATCCGCGGCAGCTTCGCGATCTCGAACCACTGGCCCTGGAAGCGCGACAGGTCGACCTTCGACGCGACGGCGAGCGGCGGATCCTGTCCGCAGCCGACGCCCACGACGGCGAGCAGCGCCAGCCCGGCGCAGAGCGCGACGCCGCGCAGCATCAGAGCGGCCTCCCGAGCGCGGGTCGGCGGAACGCGACGACCCACGGCGCGCAGAAGATGGCGAACGGGGCGAGCAGCGGCGCCACCAGCAGCACCAGCGGGACGGCGACCGCCACGACGATCGTGACCGCGGCCGCGACGGCGAACACGCGCTGCCAGACGGAGCTCTGCGAGGGATCGAGTGGACGGGCCATGGTGCTACCTCCGGTTCGGGCGTCGTCGACGACGTCCGACCGGGGCGCTTCACGCCGCGTGCCAGCGCGTGGCGCGCGACAATGCGCGGAAACGACGCGCGCCGTGCGCGCCGCGGGGGTGAGTCGATCGATCACGGGGATCGAAACGCTCCGCGCCCACCGACGATTTGCCGCGCGGCGTCGCTGCTATCCTCCTCGCCTGCACGTGACCGAACCCACCCTCGTCGGCCGCTACGCCATCCACGACGCCATCGCCTCGGGAGGCATGGCGGTCGTGCACTTCGGGCGGTTCCTCGGGCCGGTGGGGTTCTCGCGCACGGTGGCGATCAAGCGGATGCACCCTCATCTGGCCAGGGAGCCGGAGTTCGTCGCCATGTTCCTCGACGAGGCCCGGCTGGCCGCCCGCATCCGCCACCGCAACGTGGTCTCGACGCTCGACGTCGTCGCGACCTCGAACGAGCTGCTCATCGTGATGGAGTACGTGCACGGCGAGTCGCTCGGCAGCCTTCTGCGCCTGATGCAGGCGCAGAAGAAGCGCGTGCCGGCCGCCGTCACCTGCGCCATCGCCGCCGATCTGCTCTCGGGGCTGCACGCCGCCCACGAGGCGCGCGACGAGCGCGGGGAGCCGCTGCGCATCGTGCACCGGGACGTCAGCCCGCAGAACGTGCTCGTCGGCGCCGACGGGGTCGCGCGCGTGCTCGACTTCGGGGTGGCCAAGGCCGTCGGGCGCGTCCAGCAGACGCTCGAGGGGCAGGTCAAGGGCAAGATCGCCTACATGGCCCCGGAGCAGGTGAAGGGCGAGGCCGTCACACGGGTGGCGGACGTCTACGCCGCCTCGGTGGTGCTCTGGGAGATGCTCACCTCGCAGCGGCTCTTCAGGTCCGAGCGCGAGGCCGACACGGTCGACAACATCCTCTTCGGCACGATCGACGCGCCCAGCGCCCGCGCGCCCGACATACCCGAGGCGCTCAACGGCGTCGTGCTGCGCGGGCTGGCGCGCGATCCGGCCGAGCGCTTCCCCACCGCGCGCGAGATGGTGCGAGCGCTGCGCGAGTGCGTGCGCTTCGCCTCCGCCTCCGAGGTCGGCGACTGGATCGAATCGATCGCGGGCGCCCAGCTGTCCGAGCGGGCCTCGGCGCTGGCGGAGATCGACCGCGGGCAGTCCACCGACGACACGCTGCGGCTGCGGACGGCCGCCGTGCGCCCTCACGACGGCGGGCGGCCCGAGGAGCAGGAGGCCGTCGTGCTGCCCACCGAGGCCATCGGCACGGAGGCGACGATGCGTGGCGAGCTTCCGGCTGCGCCCGCTCGAATCCGCCGCCGGCGGCGCGCGCTCTGGGGGGGAATCGCGGCGCTCATCGTGCTGGGCCTGGTCGCGGGCCGCACCTCGAGCGGCCAGCGCGCGGACGACTCGGCGCCGCCGGCGGCGCCGTCGGACAGCGCGGCGGCGCCCGCGTCCGCGTCCGCACCGGCATCCGCATCCGCGTTGCCGGCCGTGCCCCCGCCCGACGAAACGTCGACGGCGGCGCCCCCTCTCGGCGCCGCCGCCGACGTCTCGCCTCCACCGCCCGCACCTCGGCCGACGGCCTCGCCCGGCCCGCGGCCGCGCGCTCCCCACCGGCCGCCCACCCCGCGGCACCACGCGCGCTCGAGCTGCGATCCGCCCTACACGACCGAGCCGGACGGCACGCGGCACTACAAGCTCGAGTGCCTCTAGTGTCCCGAGTCCGTGATTCGCGAGCGAATCGCGGGCTCGGGCCACTACGGAAGCATGATGCGGCCCGGCGCGCCGTTCGCGCCCATCTCGGTGTGGCACGCGTTGCAGTCGCCGCTGGTCTGACCCGCGCTCATCGCGCGCTCCTTGCCGTTGTAGACGACCTTGGCGTGGAACGGCGTCGCCACCGCCGCCGTCGTGTAGAAGTTGCCGACGCTGTTCACCGGGAGCGTCAGCGTGTTGTTGTTCGCGTCGGTCACGACCACCGTCGCGCCGGCGACGTTGACGCCGTCGCACATCGTCGGCTCGTGCGCCGTCGGATAGACGGTCCCGGCGATGGTGAAGCGGGGCGCCTCGCCACCGGACTGCGCGTGGCACGACACGCACGTGTTGCCGGGGTTCATGCGCGACGATCCATCGCCGCCCCCCGAGTAGTACTGCCCGCTCGTGCATTGCACCGGCGTGTTGTAGATGCTGCCGGCGTCGCTTCCCGCGCCGCCGCACGTGCCCATCGGCGTGCCGGCGTTGACCCAGCTCTGGATGGTCGCGATCTGGGCGGCGGTCGGGGGCGTGTTGCCCGCGGGGGGCATCGGCGCGGTGGTGCTCTGCATGCGGACGACGCACATCTGCGCGACGGTCTTGCTCGGATCGCTCTTGGCGGGCGCCGTCAGGTCCGCGTAGGTGACGAGCGGCATCGGCGCGCCTCCGACCGGCGGGTTCGAGTGGCAGCTGACGCACAGCGACTGGAGCACCTGCGCCACGTCGCACGGCAGGCCGTCGGGCGTGGTGCTGCCCGCCCCGCCGTCGCCGCCGGTCGCGGCGCCGCCGCCGGAGCCGGCGCTCTGTCCCGACGACGCTCCCGGCCCGCCGCCGGCCCCGAAGTCGGGCGCCTCCCCGACGAAGCAACCCGCTGCCGCTGCTGCGATGACGCCTGCCAATGCCACGTAGCGCATGATGATGGCCTCCGTTCGACTCCGTTGCCCTCCTGCGACCCGCTCAACCGTCGTTCGCGTCGAACCGCGCGCTCACCTCGACGTCGGGCCTGACCGTCACGCCGAGGTAGCTCGGGACGTCGATCCCGTAGTCCTTCATGTTCACGTGGACGCTGCCGGTGACGGAGATCGAGCCGCCGTTCCTGTGCGCGACGTAGTGGAACGTCACGGGGTTGGTCCTGCCGTGGATCTTCATGCTCCCGGGCGCGTCGCCCGACGTGTCTCCGCCGGTCGGGAACCTGAGCGCGGCGCGCGCGACCCTGAGCTCGGCGTTCGGGTACTGCTGCACCTGCAGGTACTTCTCCTTCATGTGCCGGTCGCGCAGCGAGATGCCGGTCTGCAGGTTGGCGAGCGGCACGACGACCGTGACGCTCTGCCCGTCGTCGGCGACGTTGAGGTCCGACGTGGTGCCGACGATCTTCATTCCGGCCGGGCCGATCGCGGTGAACGTGACGTTCGGCGAGCCCGTGCGGCTCAGCTTCGCGTCGGCCGCCACCGGAAAGGCGGCCACGGCGCACAGGGCGAAGAGCGAACAAACGTGATGTGCTTTCATGATGGCTTCCCTCGTGGTCGGCGGCGCGAGGCCGCTGCTGGCAGGGGACACCATCACGCTTCGTGCCACCGGCTCGGCCCGCGGAATCGCAGGAAATCCGGCCCGGCGTGCGCGGTCGCCGCCCGTGATCGATTCGATCACGTGATCGCTGCCTGCCTTGCCGCGGCTTGCGGTACGGTTACCGGCGTCCATGTCTTCGCACGACCAGTCCACGGTCGCGCGTCCGCTCGAGGGGGTGAGCACCGCGCGCTTGCGTCGCGTCGTCGTCATCGAGGGACCCGATGCCGGCCGCGAATTCAACCTCGAGCCGAGCTCGCCCTCGCGCATCCTTCTCGGCACGAGCGAGGTCTGCGCGCTGCGGCTCACCGATCCGACGGTCTCGCGTCGGCACGCCGCGTTCGAGGCCGTGGGCAAGCGCTACCGGCTGACCGATCTGGAGTCGACCAACGGCACCTTCGTCGACGGCCTGGCGGTCGTGGAGGTCTACGTCCGCGGTGGCGAGGTGGTGCGCTGCGGATCGACGGCGATGAGGCTCGAGGTCGACGAGGGGTCGGGGCCCGGCCCGCAGCTGCCGGGCGCCATCCGCTTCGGCTCCACCCTCGGCGCGAGCATCGCGATGCGGCGCCTCTACCCGTTGTGCGAGCGGCTGGCCAGGTCGCGCGTGCCGATGACCATCGAGGGTGAGACGGGCACGGGCAAGGAGGTGCTGGCCGAGTCGATCCACGAGGTCGGCGGCGGCAAGGGCCCGTTCGTCGTGTTCGATTGCACGACGATCGCGCCGAACCTCGTCGAGGCGGAGCTGTTCGGCCACGAGCGAGGCGCCTTCACCGGCGCCACCGCGAGCCGGCCCGGCGTGTTCGAGGAGGCCGACGGCGGCACGCTGCTCATCGACGAGATCGGCGATCTCGACCTGCCGCTGCAGGCCAAGCTGCTGCGCGCTCTCGACCGGGGCGAGGTGCGCCGCGTCGGTGGCCAGAAGTGGATCAAGGTCGACGTGCGCGTGATCTCCGCCACCCGGCGCGATCTCGACAAGGCCGTGGCGGCGGGGCGGTTCCGCGACGACCTGTTCCACCGCCTGGCCGTGGCGCGCGTCGAGCTGCCCCCGCTGCGCGAGCGGCACGGCGACGTGCGTCTGCTGGCGCGGCAGTTCGCCGCCGACATGAACGCCCCGCCCGACGAGGTCGAGGCGGAGATCGAGAAGCGCTTCTCGGACTACAACTGGCCCGGCAACGTCCGCGAGCTGCGCAACGCGGTCGCCCGCTACGTAGCGCTCGGCGACGAGTGGCAGCCGCCGCGGTCGGCGTCGAGCGGATCGGCGCCCCCGCCACCGGACGGACGCGCCGACTGGATCGACGCGCTCGTCGCGTCGGGCATGGCCTACCCGGTCGCGCGCCGTCGCACGCTCGAGGAGTTCGAGCGCCGCTACATCGAGCGGATGCTCGCCGCGCACGGCGGCAATGTCGCCCAGGCGGCGCGCGCGTCGGGGCTGGGGCTGCGCTACTTCCGCATGGTCAAGGCGCGCCGGCAGCCGAAGACGTGACGGGCCGGCGCCGACGCAGCAGGCCGACGAGCAGCGCCAGACAGCCGCCGATGACGCCGCCGGTGCGGGCGGGCGCGCCGGGGGCGATCTGCGCCCCGCACCCGTAGCGCGGCAGCTCGCCGTTGCTCGCGCCGCCGGGCCGGGTGACCGTACCGGCGTCGCAGGTGCCCGCGTCCGGCGCCGCCACGTTCGGATCGAGGTCCTCCTTGAGCTTCTCGATGTCGGGCACGCAGTCGCCCACGCTGCTCACGTGCTCGGCCCCGAGCGTGTCGAGGGCGTTGTCCAGCGAGGTCGTGTCGTTGGCGACCAGCCCCGCGGCGCGCATCGACTGCCCGAACGGCGTGGTGACCGTACCGAGGCCCGTCACGCCGTTTGCGTGGCAGATGGCGCACTGGGGCGTGTACGACAACCCGAGGTGGTTGTGGATCTCGGGCGGGAAGTTGGGCGTCGCGCGCGCGGGCGCGGGCGCGCCGAGGCCGGTCAGCGTGAGGGCGGCAGCGGCGCAGGCGAGCTTGGTTCGCATCGTCGCCCTCACAAAAACATGTGAAGCTGCGCGAGCAGCGTGGTGGACGGGACGTCGCCCGCCGGCGAGGCGAGGCTCTCCCAGATGGCGTCGCCGCGGACGTCGACGTGCGGCCCGAGGAACCACTGCAGCGTGGCCCAGCCGGCGAAGGACGTGCCGGTGCGCGTCGGCGTCGCGTCGAGCATCTCGCCGGTCGCCATGACGTGCACGCCCTGGATGACCTCGAGGTCGCCTTGCAGCATGCCGGTGTAGCCGACGAACGTCTCGGCGCCGTGGGTCAGCGTCGCCGGCGTCGACTGCACGAGCAGGTCGGTCTCCGAGAGGACGACGAGCATGGGGAACGGGACCCAGCGCGCGAACAGGCCGTGCGCGTGGCGGATGATCTGCGTCTGCAGCTCGATGTCGCGTTCGGCGTACGTGACGAGGCTCGTCGCCCCGGCGGCGAAGACGGTCGACGGATCCCACTCGGCGTACGCGCTGTAGCCGCGCTCGCGGTATGCGTCCGGGTTGACCTGGTAGTTGCCCGCGATGGCCATCGCCTCCCCGCGCCACTTGTCGCCGTTGTACGCGAGGGACACGCCGTCCTCCTGTCCGTCGTCGATGTCCGTGAGCGTCTGGGAGCGCACCCACATCGTGTGCTCGATCGATCGGATCCCGAACGGCAGGTTCATACGCCCCGCGCGCAGCAGCCAGTTGCGGTCCTCGCCGAGGTCGACGCCGATCCAGTGCACCCGCGAGACGAGGTTGTTGTCCGGCGCCGATGTGATGGCGGCCTTCAGGGCGCCCTGCTGGGCGAAGCCGATGCTGGCGTTGGCTCGGACGCGGTCGATCGTGACCTGCCCGGTGAGATCCGCCTGCATCAGGAACGTGTCGTCGAGCGCGGGTGCCCCGGCGGACGTCTGGTGGATGGTGAGCGTGCGCACGTCGCCGCCGAGCAGCAGCCACTCCGGCAGCTCGAACGCGCCCCACAGGAAGCCGGCGACTCTGCCCGGATCGTCGGGCGGTGGACCGTACTGCGTGCGCAGGAGCAGCTCGCCCTGCGCGCGTCCGTAGGGGGTCAGCAGGCCGCCGCCGGAGGGGTCGGCGTGACACTGCACGCATCCGGTGTACTCGTGCCGGATCATCCAGGCGTACGCGCTCGCCGGTCGCGTCCACGCGACGACGGCCAGCGCGGCCAGCAGCGGCAGCATCCACCTCGCCAGGGCGCGGGTGATCGATCTGTGCATCGCTCCGTGTCCTCGGGAGCGCCTCGTTGCACGGGCCGTGCACGTGGCCGGTCCGCGCGCGGCGAGCGCAGGGGAAAGGCCGATCGCGAGCCTCGGGTGGCGCGCGCGACCGGCCCGGGCGGCTGTCGCTGCCGATCACGCGGATCGAAGCGATCACCCCCGCCGGCGGGAGCAAGATTCGACGAAGGCCCCGCGGAGCGGGTAACTTCGTCGGCCCATGGGTTGGCGGCTCCGGCGTGCGTCGCAGGGCGTCTCTGCGCTCCTCGCGGTGACGATGACCGCGTGGACGCTGCCCGCGGCGGCGATCGACAAGGAGACGTGCGTCAACGCCGCCGAGGCCGGGCAACGCCTGCGCAACGAGCACAAGCTGGTCGCCTCGCGCGAGCAGCTCCTCGTGTGCGCGAGCACCGAGTGCCCCGGCATCGTCTCGCAGGACTGCACCAGCTGGCTCGGGCAGGTGGAGCGCAGCCTCGCCTCGATCGTGGTGACGGCGCGCGACGGCCGCGGCCAGCCCGTCGTCGACGCGCGCGTCGTGGTCGACGGGGCCGCGCTCGTCGTGCGTACGCCGACCGCGCCCATCGAGCTGGATCCCGGACCGCACGTCGTGCGCTGCGAGCGCGCGGGCTTCGCGCCTGCCGAGCAGCGCGTGTCCCTCGACGAGGGCGAGCGCGGTCACGCGGTCGTCTGCGAGATGCCGTCGCCGGTGACGGCGGCGCCGGCGCCCTCCGCGACTTCGTTGCCCACCACGCCCGGCGCGCGAGAAGGGCCGGGCAGCGCGGGAACGGCGTTCACGGCGGGGCCGCCGAGCGGCGCGGAGGTCGGCCGTCCGCCTCGCGGCGGCGGCGGCATTCCGTGGCCGTCGTGGGTGCTCGGCGGCGTGGGGATCGCGGCGCTCGGGAGCTTCGCGTTCTTCGGGCTCTCGGGGCAGAGCGATCAGAACCAGGCGGAGGCCCCCGGCGGATGCGCACCGAACTGCCACGCGTCGCAGGTCGATCCCATCCGCACCAAGTTCGCGATCGCCGACGTCTCGCTCGGCGTTGGCATCGTCGCCCTCGCCGCGGCGGCGATCGTGGCCGTCGTGCATTCGAGCTCGGAGCAGGGAGCGAGCCGTTAGCTCGAGCGCGCCGTTGCGCTACACTATCGGGGCCCGATGAAACGGCCGCTCCTCGGAGTGTCGATCGCCGCCACGGTCCTCGTGGCGTGCGCCGTCGATCCGCGGCTGACGAGCGGCGGCGGGCAGGATGCGGGCGTCGGCGGTTTCGACGGCGCCGTGCTCGACTCGGGGCAGCGCTCCCAAGGCGGCGACGGCGCGGCGGCGAACGACGCGGCGCAAGCCAACGGGGGCGACGCGCAGAGCACGAGCGGGGCCGACGCAGCGAGCTGCAACTGCGGGACCGGTCACGGCTGCGACGACGCCGGCGGCTGTTGCACGCTCAACGGCATCGACTGCCAGGCCGGCAGCCAGTGCTGCTCGGGTGCGTGCAACGCCTACGGCAAGTGCGCGTCGAGCTGCGCTCCGTCCGGCGGCACGTGCCAGAGCGCGGGCGACTGCTGCCTCGGGTACTACTGCCCCACGGGCTCCTGCGTGCACTGCCCGCCGCCCGACGGCGGCAGCCCGCCGCCCGGCTGCGACAACTGAAGGCGGATCAGCTCACGCCACGCAGCGCGCCGGGACGCCCGCGGCTCGCCCTGATAGGCTTCGCTCGGGGTGAGTGACGGCTCCGCGCCTTCCCGCATCGTCGGACGCTACGCGATCTACGACGAGATCGCGTCCGGCGGCATGGCGACGGTCCACTTCGGGCGGCTCCTCGGGGCGGTGGGCTTCTCACGCGCGGTAGCCATCAAGTGCCTGCACGCCCACCTCGCGAAGGACCCCGAGTTCGTGAAGATGTTCCTGGACGAGGCGCGCGTGGCGGCGCGCATTCGCCATCCGAACGTCGTGCCGACGCTCGACGTGGTCAGCACCGACGGGCAGCTCTTCCTCGTCATGGAGTACGTGCAGGGCGAGTCGCTGGCGAGGCTGATGCGCGCCATGCACCAGCGCGGAGAGCGCATCCCCGTGCCGGTGGCGTGCTCCGTGATGGTGGGCATGCTCCAGGGGCTGCACGCCGCGCACGAGGCGACCGACGAGCGCGGCGAGAAGCTCGGCATCGTGCACCGCGACGTCAGCCCGCAGAACGTCATCGTCGGCCGCGACGGCGTCGCGCACGTGCTCGACTTCGGCGTCGCCAAGGCGGCCGGCCGCACGCAGACCACGCGTGACGGACAGCTCAAGGGCAAGCTGGCCTACATGGCCGCCGAGCAGGTGCGCGCCGGGCACGTGACGCGAGCCGCCGACATCTACTCCGCGGGCGTCGTCTTGTGGGAGATGCTGGTCGGCGCCCGGCTGTTCCACGGAGAGAACGAGGCGAACGTGCTCGAGCGCGTCCTCTACGGGAAGATCGACCCGCCGAGCGCGCGCGGCGCGTCGGTGCCCGCGGAGCTCGACCAGCTCACGATGCGCGCCCTCTCGCGCGATCCGGCGCGGCGCTTCGCGACGGCGCGCGAGATGGCGCGCGCCGTCGAAGCCGCCGTGCCGGTCGCAAGCGCCTCGGAGGTCAGCGAGTGGGTCGAGGCGCTCGCCGGCGAGATGCTGAACGAGCGCCAGAGCAAGGTGATCGAGATCGAGCGGAGCTCGGACGTGCACGCCGGCGGGCGTGTGTCGGCTGCGGGCGACGACCGCGAGCCGGAGCTCGCGGCGCGGTCGCCACGCGCCCGCGGGCGGGTCCCGTGGATCGGGGCGGTCGCGCTCGCGGTCGTGGCGGTCATCGCGGTCGCCGCCGTCGGGGCGCGCCGCGCGACCATCGGCGCCCGATCGGGGCCGCCAGCGGACAGCGCCGTCGCGGCGTCGATGCGGCCCACGGTCACGTCTTCCGCGGACTCTGCAGCGGCGCCGGGAGCGAGCGTCCCGGTCCCTGCGGACGGCGCGTCCGGCCAGGCGAGCGCTTCGCCGCCGGCCCCTGCTTTGCCGGCGACACCGCAGCCGACGGAGGCGAGCCACCGGCGACGCGGCACGAGGCCTCCGGCGGGCACGGTCGGCGCCTCGAAGCCGGAGATCGTGCACGACTTCCCGGGCTCGACCCCGCGGCCGCCGCACCCGCGGCCCGGATGCAACCCGCCGTACACGATCGATGCGCAGGGCGTGAAGCAGTACAAGGTGCAGTGCTTGTGAGTCGACCGCACCGCACGCCCCACGATGCCGTGGACGCGCCTCACACGACGTGAGCCCGCCTCGTGGCGACACGCCCGATGGAGGCGTGGACACGCTCACGCGGCGCGCTGCTCGTGCCGCATGCGCACGCGGTCGAGCAAACACCCGAACGCGACGACGAGCGTCCCACTCAGCAGGACGTAGAGCCCGACGACGCGGACCCGCCCGAAGCCCTGCACGTACTCGGCGTAGCTCTGGTGGGCGCCGTCGAGGCAGAGCTGGCGCGCCTGCGCGTCGGCGCGTGCCTTGCTCGCGGCGTCGACCCGCGGATCGCCGGTCACGGCGTAGAATTCGAACCTGTCGCCCGCCTTGTCGCACTCGGCGTCGAGCTGCGCCTGGGCGGGGGGAGGATCGGGCCGGCGGACCAAGCACCAGCCGCCGGCCAAGGCGGTCATGAAGCCCAGCGTGAGCAGGAGCAGACCCACGATGCCCAGCGGCGATGCGCGGCGCCGCACCGTGGCCATCGGCGCGCCGAAGAGCGCGCGCCGGGCGAACGGGAGGCCGATGCCGACTCCCCACAGCGGCAACTGCCAGTAAGTGACGGGGTGCGTTGGGTCGTAACCGATCGGGATGCCGACCGCGTGCAGCGCGAACGCGCAGCCGCTCCACCAGCCGAGCAGCAGGAGCACGTCGAGGCCGTCGAACGCCAGCCTCAATCGTTCACGCCACTGGGCGTCGGTGGCGAACACCGGCTTCACGGCTCCCTCGCCTTCCGCGCTCCCGCGCCCTCTCGCAGCATCCGACAAGGGTGCTCCAGGAGCGTCGCGGCGCGCAAGGCGCCCGTCGCCTCCCTCGGACCGCGCGGTCGGTCACGATCCGCCGGCGCCGTCTCTTGCTATCGTGCCGCCCATGCGTCGGCTCTGGGTGCTCGCGGTGATGGCGTGCGTCGCGTGCGGGGGCGCGAACGAGGCGGGATCGAAGGCGAAGACGGGCGGCGGCGGCGACTCGGACAAGGGCTTCGCCGACTACGCGGCGAGCCACGGGATCCAGACGCTCGAGGGCGGCGGGCAGGCGCCCGAGGTGACCGCCGACGGGCTACGCCTCGAGAAGCTCGACGCGAGCAAGCCGGTCAAGCTCGACGGCGTGCTGCTCGAGTGGCCCGCCCCCGCCAAGGCCACCACCGTGACGAAAGGGTCGACCCAGTCGGGGCTGAAGATCGGGCTTCAGTACGACGACGCGAAGCTCTACGTCGGCGCCGACGTGAGCGACGCCTCGTTCGAGGCCGGAAGGGATCACGTCTCGCTCGTGCTCGCCGTGCCCACGCCCGGCGGCAGCTACGCCGTGTACGACCTGGCGCTCTACGCAGGCAAGCCGGGCGACAGCGAGGGGAGCGTGCGCTGGGAGCGCCGCGGCGGGCGCGTACCGGGCGCGAAGATCGTCGAGGCCCCCGAGTCGGGCGGCTACTCGTTCGAGGCCGTCGTGCCCTGGAGCGCGCTGCCCGAGGCGCGCACGACCAAGGTGGGCGTGCACGGCGTGGCCGCGTACGTCGACGGCGACGGCGTCGTCGCCACCGGCCCGGGCGACGCGCAGCACCCGCGCGACATGCCGTGGGTGCCGAGCGAGCCGGAGCTGTCGATGATCGAGCAGCTGCTCGAGCCCAAGGGGCTCACCAAGCGGGCGCCCGACGTCGAGGCGGTGGCGGACCTGACGGGCGACGGACAGCGCGAGCGCGTCGCGGTCTGGGAGAACGTTCTGACGGTCTGCGGCACCTCGTACCTGGGCGGCACGGGGTTCTTCTACCGCGATCTCGGCGGCGAGCTGGTGAAGCTCGACCTGCGCGACGTGACCGGCCGGGGCAAGGCCGACATCGTCGTGCGCCGCCGCCAGAGCGTCGGCGACGCGACGCGGGAGTACCTCGAGGTGATGAGCGTGCTGAGGAGCGAAGCCCCGCCGGCCATCACCTTCGCGCACGAGATCGCGGTGCGCCAGTCGGACAAGCACATCGACGACTCCGTACACATGGCGCGCGGGTCGATCGAGGTGAGCGTCGAGCCGCCCACCGGCTGGGACGTGGCGTCGTACCGCGAGCCGATCGCGAGCAACGCCGAGCCGATCCTCTTCCCGTGGGGAGGCGTGCGCACGGCGATCTACCGCTTCGACGGGACGCGCTTCGTCAGAACGAGGGAGATCCGGCAGAAGGAGCAGATCCGGAGCGGCGGTCCGGTGGCGGCCGGCGGGGGCGCGGCGCTCGAGCCGTCCGAGCCGCCGACGCCGAAGGTGACGCGCGGCGGGGGCGACCTGTCCGGACAGGTGCTCGAGCAGTACCGCAGGGATCGCAGCGCCGGCGACGACGCGCCGAAGGTGGACCTACGCGTGCAGGTGGCGGGCGACGCGCGGCCGGAGCGCGTCGTTCTGCTGGGGCGCGACCTCGTCGTGTTCGGCCCCGGCTTCAAGGGCGGGACGGGCTACACGTACCTGACGCTGCAACAGTTCGCGTCGCCGGCGGACATCGAGGACGTGTCGGCGCGCGACCTGACCGGAGACGGCGCGGCCGACCTGGTCGTGCGCGGCGTGCGCCGCGTGAGCAGCGACCGGGGGCAGGTCACCGAGGACGTGATGTTCGTCTACCAGGTGAAGGAGGACGCCATCACGCGCGTCTTCGGCATCGAGACGGCGCGCGAGCAGAAGCGCAAGCGCGTGCAAGGCCTCGTGCAGTTCATCCCGTCGGCGGGCGGAAAGACGTTCGACATCCTGTCGGCCCCCGGGCGCGCCATCGGCTGGACGGAGAAGACGTACCCCTGGGCGCAGGACACGCCCGGCAACGGCAATCTCGAGCCGCTGCTGCTGCCGTGGGGCGGCATCGCCAGCGTGCGCTACGCGTGGGACGGCTCGAGCTTCGCCAAGCAGTGACCCCTCCTGCGTGGGCGCGCCCGCGCGCGGGACGTCAGTGCTTCTTCGCGAACGGATCGCCGACGTCGTCCACGCCGCCGAAGCCGGCGTTGCCGCCGGCCGGCCGAGCGGCGCCGCCGGCACGGGGGGAGGAAAGCGGCTCGAGCGTGACGGTCTGCTTGGCCTGCATCGCGTCGAGCGTGATCCGCTTCGTCTTGTAGCCCTTGCGGCTCACGACGATGGTCGCGGTCTGCCCGTCGGCGAGGCGCAGCGCCACCGGCGCGCCGCCGAGATCCTTGCCGTCGCGCGTGAGCGTCGCGTCGGTCGGGACGACGCTGACGAGCACCTCGTGCAGCGCGGGCGCCGCCGAGGGCGCGGGAGGAGCCGCGACGGTCGCCGGGGCGCTCGCGGTGGGCACGGCGGCGGCCGTCGCGGGCGCGGCGGGCGCGGTCTCCGGGTGCGCGGCGCTGCTGCCGCTCCTGGCGATGACGCCGACGGCGATGACGCCGACGACCGTCCCGACGGCGGCGATCACCGCGTAAAGCGGCCAGCGCTTCTTCGGCACGAGCGGCGACGCCGGCACGGGCGCGGGCATCGCGCCCGACCGGAAGTAGTCCGCCGGCACGTTGAACCCACCCGAACGCGCCATCATCTCGTGCACTGCGTCGGGCAACAGGCCCTTCTCGAGCTTCTCGAGGTCGCCGACGAGCTCCTCCATCGTCTGGTAACGCCCGTCGGGCTTCTTCGTCAGGCACTTGAGGACGATGGCGTCGAGCCCGGGGGGCACGTCGACCTCGGGGACGAGCGCGCGGATGGGGACCGGCGCCTTGTACATGTGCTGCGTCAGGATCCCCATGAAGTTGTCGGCGTCGAACGGCACCTTCCCGCTCGCCATCTCGTAGAGCATGACCCCGAGCGCGTAGATGTCGGTGCGGTGGTCGACCGTGGCGCCGGCCGCCTGCTCGGGGCTCATGTAGTGCGGCGTGCCGAACACGCTGCCGGCGCGCGTCATTCGCTTCGTCCCCGTGCCCACCTTGGCCACGCCGAAGTCGAGGACCTTCACGAAGTCCTTCTCGGTGCCGCGGTTGACGAGCATGACGTTGTCGGGCTTGAGGTCGCGGTGCACGATGTTCGCGGCGTGCGCGGCGGCCAGGCCCTGCGCGACCTGCTTGGCGATGTGGCAGAGGCGCGGCACGGGTACCGCGCCGCCGAGGTCCGTCAGCACCTGGCTCAGGCTCTTCCCGTCGAGGTACTCCATGACGAAGTAGGTCGACCTGTCGGGCAGCTGGCCGAAATCGCTGATGTCGATGATGTGCGGGTTGCCGATGGCGCTGGCGGCGCGCGCCTCCTGCAGGAAGCGCTCGGTCACCTCGCCGTCGCTCGCCATGTCGCCGCGCAGCACCTTGATGGCCACCCGTTTGTCGATGACCTTGTGGCGGCCCAGGTACACGATGCCCATCCCGCCCTCGCCGATGACCTTCTCGACGAGGTAGCGACCGTCGATCGTCTTGCCGACGAACGCGTCGACCTTGCTCGGGGGCGCGTCGCCGGAGACGATGTTCTCCGGCTGGACGGCGTCGATCGCCTGCTCCGGGCCGATGGTCGGCAAGCCCGACGCGGGCTGCCCGCTCGCCGCCGGCACGGCCGCGGCGCGCGGCACGGTCGCCGCCGGCTGGGGCGCCCGGCGCGGCACCGGCGGCGGCTTGGGGGCTTCAGGCATGGGGCTCCTCGCCAAAGGTAGACCGAGAAAGACGCACCCAAGCGAAGATACAGGAAGGCTCGGGAAAAGAGCGCAACGGGGCGAGCAAGAACCGAGCCCGAGCTCGACCGGCCGTTGTGCCGCGAAAATACGGCGGAGGGTTCCGCCCTCCCACCGGCAGCGGACGACATGCCCCGCAAGTTTTTCGAGGTGGGAGTCTCTCCCAGCGTCGGCGTGTTCGATCCCGGTTCGATCCGTGATACGAGCCCCGCGGGCCAGGCGAAATGGGTTACCCGATCACCGTCGCGCTGCGCTACCTCGCGTCGAAGAAGCGCAACATGATCTCCATCAGCACGGCGCTGGCCATCGGCGGCGTCATGCTCGGGGTCGCCGCGCTCACCATCGTCATGAGCGTGACGGGGGGGTTCCAGGAGCAGTTTCGCGACAAGGTGCTCGGGGTCAACGCGCACGTGCTCGTGCTCAAGTACTCGATCGACTTCCGCGAGTACCGCGACGTGATGAAGAAGCTGCAGGGCGTGCCGCACGTCATCGGCGTGGCCCCCTTCGTCATCAACCCGATGATGGTCACGCACGGCGAGCACACGGCCACGGGCGTGCTCCTCAAGGGCGTCGACCCGGAGCTCATGCCCAAGGTGCTCGACCTGCCGAAGCACATCGTGCAGGGCAGCCTGGAGGGGCTGCGGCGCCCGGGCGCCAAGCCCCCGAAGCGCTCGTACGACCCGCTGCGCGACGAGCTCGACAAGCCGTCGCCCAAAGGCGAGGACGCGGCCGACGGCGGGACCGATCCGCTGCTGAAGCTCATGCGGCAAGAGGTCGACGAGGAGATGCGCCGCGCCGACGCCGGCGCCAACCCACGCCCCGACGGGGCCGGGGCCGCGTCGGAAAGACCTGGGACGACGACCGAACCCAAGGACGCCGGCGCCCCGATGGCGACCGCGCGGGCCGAGGACATCACGCCGGACGGCGGGTACAAGAGCCAGCTGCCCGCCGACGACTTCGTGCCGGACTCGATCGACCCCGATCCGTGCAAGAGCCCCGATCAGGTCTCGAAGATGCCCGGCATCGTCGTCGGCATCACGTTGGCCAAGCAGCTCGGCGTCCACCTCGGCGACTGCGTTCAGGTGACCTCGCCGCAGATCGGTCTGTCGTTCGGAAGTGGCGCGCGCGCGCCGATCGCGAAGCAGTTCCGCGTCATCGCCATCTTCGAGGCGGGCTTCGACCAGTACGACTCGAAGCTCGTCTACACCGATCTGTACGAGGCGCAGGCGTTCTACGAGTACGGCGACAGCGTCACCGGCATCGAGATGAAGCTCGACGACATCAACAAGGCCGATGCCGTCGCCAAGGAGATCTCGCGCCGCCTGAACAACGGCATCTACAACACGATGACCTGGGAGCAGCTCAACCACGGGCTGTTCACGGCGCTGCTCATCCAGAAGATCGGAATGAGCGGCGTCCTGGGGCTCATCATCCTGGTCGCGGCGTGCACCGTCATCGCGACGCTCATCATGGTGGTGCTCGAAAAGAAGAAGGAGATCGCGCTGCTCAAGGCGCTCGGCGCCAAGAACGACGCGGTGCTGCGCATCTTCCTCTACCAGGGCGGGATCATCGGGCTGATCGGGACCGCGCTCGGGCTGCTCATCGGTTACCTGAGCTGCCGGTTCCTCATCGCGTTCGCCTTCCCGCTCGACCCGAAGGTGTATTTCATCTCGAGCCTGCCCGTCTCGATGCATCCCATGGAGTTCATCGTGCCGGCCATCGTGGCGATCGGGATTTGCCTGCTGTTCACGATTCCGCCGGCCATCTACGCCGCCCAGATGCGCCCGGCCGACGGCCTGCGCGCGGAGTGAGCGCGTTGACCGTTCGGATGTGGCCCTGATAAGAGTCTGTCCGGGATGCGCTTCGTCGTCGAGGTGTCGTCACTCGGCAAGACCGAGAAGGAGACGCTCCACGTCGAGGCCGAGTCCTGGCAGAAAGCGCTGCAAACGGCTCGTGCGCAGCGCGGCGAGACGGCGCCGATGAGCGGCTTTTCCATCGAGCTGCTCGAGGACGGCTGCCGCGCCGTGGACCCGATGTCGAGGCTCCGGTACGAGGTCCGCAAGGCCGGCGACGAGCCTGCCTCGGCGGCGGCTCGTTCCGGTCCGCCGCGCCCGGCAGCGCCCCCCGCTTCGGCGTCGGCCTCGGGCTCGTCCGACGGGGTCCCCGCCCCCTCGGGGCGGATGCCGGCTGCGGCCGCGGCCCCGGTGCCCGCGAAGAAGCCGCCGGCCTCTCTAAAGAGCACCATGATGATGGGGTCGGGCGCGCTGGAGGCCGTCGCCTCGTCCGCGCCCTTGCCGCCCCGACCCGATGCCGCCGCGCATGTCGCGTCCCAGATCATCTACAAGCGCGAGCAGGACGCGACCGAGGCGATGCCGCTGACGTATCGCGAGTACGTCTTCCTGGTCGCCCCGGGCACGCCCGAGACCGCGGCCGAGGCGCTGCTCGTCGCGCAGTTCGAGCTGGTGCGCTCCGCCCTCGAGCGGACCGCGCCGGGCAAGCTGGTCAACCTCGGCGTGTTCGACGTCGCGTTCCAGGGCAAGCCGCCGGTTCCGCCGCTCGTGACGCTCACGTGGAAAGACTGGCGGGGCGTGCCCGTCGTGGCGTTCCCGCGCAGGCAGCCCGCCCCGGTTCCGGCGATCGTCGCGCCCGCGCCGGTGGCAGCGCCGGCGCCCGTCGCAGCGCCCGCGACGGCGGCGCCGCCCGTCGTGGCGCCCGTTCCCCCGCACCCGCCCGCCCCCGCGCCTGCGCCCATCGCGGCCCCCGCACCGGTGCTCGTGGCCGCACCCACGCCTCCCCCTGCGCCCGTCGCCGTCCCCGCCCCCGTGTTCGCCCCGCCCGCGGCCGGCGCGACTCCGCCGCCGCCTGCCACGGCGTTCGCCGCTGCGCCGTTCGCGCCGCCGGCCCTCGCCCAGACCATTCCGCAGACGCGACCTCGCATTGCGTCCCAGCCGCGCGCGCGCGTGCGCGGCGAGGACCTCATCGCCGACCTGTTCGAGGCGATGCACGACCTGCACTTCGTGCGCGACGCTCTCGAAGGCGGCGAGTTCTGCCTGACGCTCGCGATGGAGAAGCTCCCCTCGCAGGCCGGCATCGTGCACCTGTACGACATCGACCATCGCGAGTTCCTCGTGACGAGCACGCGCGGCGCCGGCACCGGCAAGCTGCTTTTGCGCCGGCACCCGGAGTCCGATCCCCTCCTATCGGCGGCCATGCGCAAACAGCGGGCGATCGTCATCGCCGACGCCACCCAGAGCGAGGCGGCGAAGCTCGAACGCTTCGTGGCCCTGGGCGGTGCGCGCAGCCTGATCGTCGCGCCGGCCGTGCAGTCGGGCCGCTTCCTCGGCGCGATCGAGCTATTCAACCCGCTCGACGAGCAGCCGTACACCGATTCGGAGGGCAACGCGCTCTCGTACATCGCCGAACAGTTCGCTCAGTTCGTGGCGTCGGTCGGGATCATCACCGACCCCGAGCGAATCAGCTCGCGCCAGCTGCCGGAGGTCTGAGACCTCGCCGCAGGGCGAGGTACGCGCCCGGAGGTGGATCGGTCCAGCCGCAGGCGGGCCGACGGCCCGAAGAACACGTGGATGACGCGCTAGACTGCGCGGGCGATGCCCCGTCCGCGCGAGAGGGTCGTCAGTTTCGTGCTGCTGCCGGCGGTGCTGGTCGCCGTGGGCATCCTCGCGTGGTTCACGTTCCGCACGACGCTGCAAGTCGAGCGCCTGCGGCAGCAGTCGGTGCTCGAGGCGACGCTGGGCCTGGCCAACGAGAAGGCCGACCGCCTCGACAAGCGCATCATCGAGCAGGACAACGTCGTCTACGCCATCGCCGACCCACAGCGCCTGACCGAGCTGACGCAGCGCTGGCTGCCGACGGCCGCGCGCGAGACGCCGACGGTGCGCGCCATCCTCGTGCTCGACGACGCGCGCACGGTCCTCGCGTTCGCGTCGCGCGCCGGCGGCGCGTTCGCCGACGAGGAGGCGTTCCGCAGGCTGCTCGTCGAGCGCATGTGCGGCGACATGGAGCTCGCCAAGCAGGCCCCCGACGAGCTGCGCCACCTGCACCGCGAATATCGCGGTCAGAGCTATCTCCTCAGCTACTGGCAGCGCATCGTCGACGGCCGCCGGTACCTGGTCGTGGCGTGGCACGACGTCGGCCGCATCGTGAAGGACACGATGCCGACGCTGTTCTCGGAGGCGGCGACGCCGAGCCGCGTGAACGTCGTCGACGAGGACGGGCGCATCATCTACGGCCCGCCGCTGCGCACCGGAGAGTTCACCGTGGCGGTGCGCTTCCCGACGACGCTCTACGGCTGGCGCGTGCAGGTCTCGCCGAGCGCCAGCGACGAGCTGACCGCGCGCGTTCAGAACCGCGCCATGCTTGAGCTCGTGATGGTCGTGCTCTCGTGCGCCGTCATCGTGCTCGGCGTGGCGACCATCCTGCTCGCCGCCGAGCGCGAGCGGCGCATCTCCGCCCTGAAGAGCGACTTCGTCGCGAACGTGAGCCACGAGCTGAAGACGCCGCTCGCGCTGGTGCGCATGTTCGGCGAGATGCTCCAGTCGGGGCGCGTGCGCGACGAGGAGAAGAGACAGCAGTACCTGGACATCATCGTGGGGGAGAGTGAGCGCCTGTCGGCGCTGATCGAGAACGTGCTCGACTTCGCGCGCGTCGAGCGCGGGCGGCAGGCCTACGAGTTCGCCGAGGGGGACGTGGGCGAGGCGGTGTCCAAGGCGGTCAACGTGTACCGCTACCGCGCGGAGCGCGAGGGTTTCGAGCTGGCGCTGGACGTGTCCCCGGGGCTTCCGCCCGTCCGGGTCGACGAGCGCGCCATCGAGCTGGCGGTCATGAACCTCATCGACAACGCGCTCAAGTACGCGCCCGGCTCGCAGGTGGTCATTATCCGGGTCGCGCAAGAAGAAGGGGGCGCCGTCGTCATCCGAGTCATCGACCGCGGCCAGGGCGTGCTGTCCGAAGATCAAGGCCGGATCTTCGAGCGCTTCGTGCGCGGCGCTGCCGCCAGGGCGAGCGTCTCGGGGCGCCCCATCCGCGGCAGCGGAATCGGCCTGGCCCTGGTCAAGCACATCGCCGAGAGCCACGGCGGACGCGCATGGGTCGAGAGCACCCCTGGCCAAGGGGCCACCTTCGCCATATCCATCCCCCTGCACTGACAGCCGCTCCCCCCCTCCCCGGATGGGGCCGGGGCCCCATCCGACAATCTGAGGCCGGGGCCGGGGCCCCATCCGACACGTCGGGGCCAGGCCCCCCATCGGACAAGCCATCGGGCGGACAAGCCTGGGGCCGAGAGTTGACTGCCGAAACGTGCTAGATATCGTGAAAACCGTAGCAAGAGCGATCAGGACGGAGGACGTGAACTCTCGAATGGGCAATGAGGAAGCGAAGCTGTTCGTGGCGGGTCTGCCCGACAGCATCTCGGAAGAGGTCCTGAGACAGCTCTTCGAGGCAACCGGCGGCAAGGTGGTGAACGTCAGCCTGCCGAAGGATCGCATGACCGGGCGGCCGCGCGGCTTCGGCTTCGTGACCATGGCCACTCCGCAGGAAGCCCAGTCGGCGCGCGACGCGCTCGACGGGTCGGTGCAGGGCGGCAAGTCGATTTCGGTGCGCCCGTTCCAGGCCGAGCCTCCGCGTCGTGACGGCGCAGGCCCCAGCGGACCCCGCGGCGGTCCGGGTGGCGTCGGTCGCGGCCCCGGTGGCGGTGGTCCGCAGCAGGCGCCCGATCGTACGCTGTACGTCGGCAACCTGCCGTACGACGCGACCCAGGAAGAGGTGCAGACCCTGGTCAATGGCGTGGCACCCGACGGCGTCGTGCGCGTTCATCTGCCCATGGATGCCGACGGCAGAAAGCGAGGCTTCGGCTTCGTCACCATGGCCAGCGCCGAGGCGGCGAAGACCGCGGCCGACGCCCTCCGCACGGCGGAGCTCCGCAACCGGCGCCTGATCGTCAATCTCGCGCACCCCAAGGGCGAGCGTCCGCCCCGCCCCGAGGGGGGCGGCTTCGCCTCCGGCCCGTTCGGCGGCCCCCCCCCGTTCGCCGCCGGCGGCGGCGCCGGTCCTTCGCACAAGAAGGCCTTCGAGGAGAAGCGTAAGCGCAGCTTCGAGGACGGCGGCGGCCCGCGCAAGAAGAGCAAGGAGCGCGGCGGCGCCAAGCAGTGGAACTACAGCGACGACGACGAGTAGTCGCGTCGACCCACGAGTACCCGGACGCCTCATTCCCCCCGATGGGGCCGGGGCCCCATCGGACGGATCTAGATCGGGCCCCCATCGGGACAAACCTGTGACAAACGCGGGCTCGCTCGAGCCGGCGCTTGACTAGCGGCTTTCCGCGCGTAGTCTCCCGCGTCCTCCCATGCGTGACATCATCAAGATGACCTGCGGCAACTGCGGTCGCGCGAACTACACGACGACGAAGAACAAGCGGACGATGTCCGAGAAGTTCGAAATCAAGAAGTTCTGCCCGGTCTGCCGCAAGCACTTCCCCCACAAGGAGGGGAAGATCTCCAAGGGCTGAGCTTTCGCCGCATGGCGAGGTGCGCAGCCGGACGTCGATGGCCCTGATCGGCCGAGCAGCGTTCACGCGCCCACACCACGCTCGCGCGGGGAGACCCCGCGCGAGTAGACACGATCTCAGCCTGTGGTAGAAGCGGGCTCCCTGGGCGGCAATGGGGCCGCAGGGAGAGGCCCACACTCGAGTCGCGATCGGCAAGGAGCCCCATGATCTTCGACTGGCTTCACGGCCTGTTCTCGAACGATCTCGCGATCGACCTGGGTACCGCCAACACGCTCATCTACGTGAAGGGCAAGGGCATCGTGTCGTGCGAGCCCTCGGTCGTCGCCGTCCAGAAGGATGTGCGCGGCGGCAACAAGGTCCTCGCCGTCGGCCGCGAGGCCAAGGAGATGCTCGGCCGCACGCCGGGCAACATCCGCGCAGTCCGTCCCCTGCGCGACGGGGTCATCGCCGACTTCGAGATCACCGAGGCGATGCTTCGCTACTTCATCGCGCGCGCCCACAGCCGGCGCACGCTGGTGAAGCCGCGCATCATCATCTGCGTCCCGTTCGGGATCACCGAGGTCGAGAAGCGTGCCGTCAAGGAGAGCGCCGAGAGCGCCGGCGCGCGCGAGGTCTACCTCATCGAGGAGCCGATGGCAGCGGCCATCGGCGCCGGCCTCCCCATCACCGAGCCGAGCGGCAACATGATCGTCGACATCGGCGGCGGGACGACCGAGGTCGCGGTCATCTCGCTGGCGGGCATCGTCTACTCGCAGAGCGTGCGCGTCGGCGGCGACAAGATGGACGACGCGATCGCCGCGTACCTGAAGCGCAAGTACAACCTGGCCATCGGCGAGCAGACGGCCGAGAAGATCAAGATCCAGATCGGCAACGCGTACCCGGTCGAGAAGCAGCTGACGACCGAGGTCAAGGGCCGCGACCTCGTGGCCGGCGTGCCGAAGACGGTCATCGTCAACAGCGACGAGGTCCGCGAGGCGCTCACCGAGCCGATCAACAACATCGTCGAGGCGGTGCTCACCGCCCTCGAGAAGACGCCGCCCGAGCTCGCGGCCGACATCGTCGACAAGGGAATCGTGCTCACCGGCGGTGGCGCGCTGCTGCGCAACCTCGACGTCCTGCTCCGCGAGGAGACGGGCCTGCCCGTCATGGTCAGCGACGACCCGATCAGCGCGGTCGTGCTGGGCAGCGGCAAGGCGCTCGACCACATGGAGCTCCTCAAGGAGGTCACGATCGCCTAGGGCCGCGCGCCGCGCGCGCGCTGAAGTGCCCGTGAGCGCTCGCGGCGACTATAGGAGCGCACTCCGTGTCCCCCGCCCTCCAGCGCTACCGCGACGCCGCGATCGTCGTCCTGCTTCTCGCCGTCCCGTTCTTCGTGCTCAAGGCGAACATGAAGTCGCCCGAGAGCCAGAACACCCTGGACCGCGCCGTCCTGCGCATCTCGGCGCCCGTCGAGGTGGCCGCGGCCACGGTCGCCCGCGGCATCGGCGGCGTGTGGGACGACTACGTGTATCTGGTCGACGTCAAGCAGGACAACGAGCGGCTCGCCTACGACAACGCGCGGCTGCGCGAACAGGTGCACGCGCTCGAGCAGGCGCAGACCGAGAACCGCCAGCTGCGCAGGCTGCTGCAGCTGAAGGACTCGATGCCCGGCGACACGGTCAGCGCGCAGGTCGTCGGCAAGGACTTCACGGAGTTCTTCCGCGTCACCCGCATCGTGCTCGACAAGGGGGCGCGCGAGGTCCGCCCGCACATGCCGGTCGTCGCTCCGGATGGCGTGGTCGGCGCGGTGCTGCACGTCGCGGGCGAGACGGTCGACGTCCAGCTGGCGGTGGACGCCGCCTTCGGCGTGGACGTCGAGGACGAGCGCACGCACGCGCGCGGCTTCGTGCGCGGCACCGGCGATCCGGCGCGTTACGCGTGCAAGGTGGAGATGGTCGACTCGCGCGACGACGTCGAGATTGGCGATCTGCTGGTGACGAGCGGGAAGGGGCGCTGGTTCCCGCGCGGCATCCCGGTGGCGCGGGTCACGAAGGTGATCAAGCGCGAGCTCGGGCGCGACCAGGACGTCGACGCCGTGCCCACCGTCGACTTCTCGCGGCTGGACGACGTCCTGGTGATGACGTCCACGCCCGGCGACGAGGCGCCCTCGACGAGCGCGCTCGGCGGCGGGGCGGCGGGTGGGCCACGCGGGAGGCCGTGATGCGTAACGTCGCGTTCCTCGCCGCCGGGCTGGGTCTGCTCGTGCTGCAGGCCAACGTGTTCCGCGCCTTCGACGGCATCCGGCCCGGCCTGGCGGTCGCCGTGCTCGTCGCCGCGGTGCTGCTCGACGTGCTGGGCGCGGCGCGGCAGGTTCGGGCCGCGCCGGGCCAGCCGCGGACCGTCGCGTTCTTCCGCGCCGACCTGACGTTGCCCGCGGCCGTGCTGCTCGGCTATGCGTTGCTCGTCGCGGTCACGCACCGCGGCGTCGGCCGCCCGATCCCCGCGCTCGTGCTGCCGCTCATTCTGTTCATGGGCGTGCACGAGTATTCGCTGGCGCGCGGCGCCGCCGTCGCGTTCGTGCTCGGGTACGCGACCGACGTCCTCGGCATAGCGCCGGTGGGCCTGTACACCTTCACGTACGTGGCCACCTTCGTGCTGGCGCGCGCCGCGGGCGTGCGGCTCGCCGCGCAGACGCCGTGGATGCAGGTGCTGCTGGTCGGGGCCTTCGCCGTCCTGCAGAGCACGATGGTGCTCGTGCTGCTGGCGATCTTCGGGCGCGACCCGTGGGTGCCGCGGTCGCTCTACCCGCTCGCCCTGCCGCACGCGATCGCGACGGCCGCCGTCGCCCCGGTGGTCTTCCGCATCTCGCAAGCGCTTCACACGGCGACGGCCGGAGCGGCACGGCCCGAGCCGGGAGGGAGCGCCGCGTGAGCACGCTACTGGTCCCGCGCTCGGACGTCGGAGAGTTCCGGAAGCGCTACAAGTGGATGGCGCTGTTCGCGGCGCTCGCGTTTCTCGTCGTCGTCGGCCGCCTGTTCTCGCTGCAGGTGCTCGACGGCGCGCAGTACGCCGCAATCGCGCACGAGAACATCATCCGCCGCGTCGTGCTGCCCACCACGCGCGGCGTCATCCGCGACGCGTACGGGAAGGTCCTCGCCTCGAGCCGCCCGTCGTACGACGTGGAGGTCATCCCGGGGCGCGTGATGCCGAGCGCGCGGCCGGTGCGCTACCGCAACGGACAGCCGATCGCCCGCGACCCCGACTCGTGGCCGCACCTGGCGGACATCCTGCGGCTCAACCCCGACGAGCGCCGCACCTTCGAGGCGCGCATCCACGCCGCGTGCGCCACCGACGACGACAAGTCCCCCTGCTGGAAGACGCCGATCCTGGTGCGCGAGGACGTGCCGCGCGACATCGTGGCGGAGCTGAAGCAGCACACGGACGAGTTGGCGGGGGTCGACGTCGTGTCGGTGCCCGTCCGCTTCTACCCATACGAGGAGCTCGGGGCTCACATGCTCGGCTACGTGGCCGAGATCGACGCGGAGACGCTCGCCAAGTACCGCCCCAAGGGATACGAGGATCTGTCTCGCGAGGACCAGCAGCGCATCAACCCGCTCGGCTACGAGGCGGGCGACACGGTCGGCGCCACGGGCGTCGAGCACGCCTGGGAGTCGTACCTGCGCGGCCAGCGCGGCTGGGAGAAGCGCGTCGTCGACGCGCGCGGGCGGTACCGCAGCGGACCGGAAGCCGAGCGCCTCATCGATCCGCCGTCGCGCCTCGACCCGATCCCGGGGCGCGACCTGCGACTGTCCGTCGACATCGATCTCGAGCAGGCGATCGACAAAGCGATGCGCGGGCACGCGGCCGGGGCCGTCGTCGCCGTCGACGTGCGCACCGGCCGACTTCTCGCGCTCTACTCCAAGCCGAGCTTCGACCCGAACGACCTCTCGGGGGGCGAGGGTCGAGCGCGCGTGCGGGAGGCATTCAATCGCCTCTACGCAGATCCACTGCATCCGATGCTCGACAAGACGATGAGCGGCGCGTTCCAGCCCGGATCGACCATGAAGCCGTTCAGCGCCTTGGCGGCCCTCGAGAGCCATCTCATCGACCCGGATCGCATCGAGAAGTGCGACGGCTACGTCGTCTTCGGCCACCGCATCATTCACTGCAGCCACGTGCACGGGAAGCTGGCGCTCCGCCAGGCGATTGCGCGCTCGTGCAACGTGTACTTCTTCCACTTGGCCGAGGCGGTCGGCATGGACCGCATCGCCCGGATCGCGCAGGAGTTCGGCCTCGGGCAGAAGACGGGGCTCGGGATCAACCCCGAGGCGCCCGGCCGCATCCCGACGAGGTCGTGGTACGCGCTGCGGTACCACGGCCAGTTCCGCCTCGGGTACACGCTCAACATGGCGATCGGCGAAGGGGATGTCACGGTCACGCCGCTGCAACTCGCCCTAGCGTATTCCGCTCTGGCCAACGGCGGAACGCTCTACCAACCGCAGATCGTCCGCGCGGTCGAGACGAGCGACGGCGCCGTCGTGCAGGAGTTCCCCCCGCGCATCCGCCGGCAGATCCAGCTCGAGCCGGAGAACCTGCGGCGCGTGACCGAAGCGCTGAAGGACGTCGTGGACGACCCGACCGGGACGGCCTACCCGGCGCGCGATCCCTCGCTCGATGTCGCCGGGAAGACCGGCACGGCGCAGACGGGATACGTCTCGAAGAAGACAGACGACCCGAAGCTCGCCTGGTTTCTATCTCAGGACCACGCCTGGTTCTCGAGCTTCTACCCCGCGCGCTCGCCCGAGATCGCCGTGACCGTGCTCGTGCAGCACGGCACCTCGGGTCCGGAGGTCGCCGTGCCCGTCGCGATGCAGATCATCCGCGAGTACGAGCGCCTGCAGGCCATCCGCCTGGGACACACGCCCTCGGCGAAGTCGCCCGCTCCGACACCGGCCCGGCCCCGGCCGCCTGCCAAGCCCGGAGCGCGTCCGTGAGGCTTCGATCGAGCGATGCCGGCCTGCTCGGACACGTCCGAGAGCACTTCGACTGGACGCTGTTCATCGCCGTCGCCGCGCTGGCCGTGATCGGCGTCATCAACCTGTACTCGGCCACGAGCGTGTCGCACGGCGCGCACGCCGAGGACTACATTCAGCAGATCTACTGGCTCGTAGGCGGCGGCATCCTGGCGAGCGTCGCCGCCGCGATCGATTACCGCCACTACGAGCGGCTCGGCTACGTGCTCTACGCGGGCGGCGTCATCCTGCTGCTGCTCGTGTTCATCTTGGGGCGCGAGATCCGTGGCAGCTCGCGGTGGATCTACATCGGCTCGTACAGCTTCCAGCCGAGCGAGTTCATGAAGCTGTTCCTCGTCATCGCGCTCGCCAAGTACCTGCACGACGACCCGAAGTCCGAGGGGCGCACGCTGAAGGACCTCGTCGCGCCGACGCTGATCGCCGCGGTGCCGACCGCCCTCGTGCTGCTGCAGCCGGATCTCGGAACGGCGCTCATCCTCGTGCTCGTCTTCGCGTCGATCTGCGCGCTGACGCGCGTGCAGGGGCGCAGCCTGCTCGCCCTGGGCATCTCTGCCGCGATCCTGGCGCCGGTGTTCTGGAGCTACGGCCTGCGCGGTTACCAGAACGAGCGAATCACCGCCTGGCTCAACCCGAATCAGAACGTCCTCGGGTACAACTGGGACCCGCACCAGGCGCGCATCGCCGTTGGCAACGGCGGCTGGCTCGGGCAGGGGTTCATGCGGGGCTCGCAGAACCAGTTCCTGTTCCTGCACGAGCAGCACAGCGACTTCCCCTTCCCGGTGTTCGCCGAGGAGTGGGGCTTCCTCGGGAGCCTGGCGCTCGTGGGGCTGTACGCGTTCCTGGTCCTGTGGTGCCTGCGCGTGGCCTCGTCAGCGAAGGACCGATTCGGCGCCGTCCTCGCCGTCGGCGTGGCGAGCATCGTCTTCTGGCACGCCGTGTTCAACCTGGGCATGGCGACGGGGCTGCTGCCGGTCGTCGGCGTCACGCTGCCGCTCTTCTCCTACGGCGGCTCGAGCGTGATGACGGTGCTGCTCGGCGTGGGGCTCGTGATGAACGTGTCGATGCGGCGCTTCTACGCATCACCCGCCCGCGCCACGCCGCTGCTGGGCCTTTGAGGGCGTTCTCTCGAGGCACGGAGGGACCGGGCCGCAAGCTCTCGGGATCGCCAGGGTTCTCGACAATCGACCGGAGGACCGAGAAAATCGCGACGGCGGACCGGGACTTTTCCGTCTCAAGGGGTGGGAAGGACGATGCGAGGAGCCGTCCCGGACCGTCAGCGTGCGTCGCCGAGGCGCTACGGACGGAAGAAGGCCCGGGGACGTCGTGCATCGGGAACTCTCACCGAGCCGGTGAGAGACCGACGCGTACCGGGTGCGGACGGTCACGGGGCGCGAACGCCTCGATCCGCGCCGTGTCGAGACCAACCGGGCACACTGGAGACACGACATCGGGCCCGTACGAGGCATCTCTTCCAATATAGGAGACGAACCGGCCACCCACGTCCGCGCTGAGCGCGGTGAAGACGGCCGTCGATGACCTGCAGAAGGCCAAGACGGCCGGGCCGGTGTCGGGCTCGGCGAAGCTGGTGGCCGCATCGGCGGGGCGCCGTGCCTCGTACGAGTGCCAGTACAGCCCGCCGGGCATCCTGGGTGAGTGCGCCTTCGACCCCGCAGGCGAAGACGGCGATCCCGGGCCTGAGGCGCCCGAGGTGGAGGCTACTTGGACCCGGTCTTGTTGCCCTGCAGCACCATCATGTGAAACTTCGTGAACTCCGTCTGGCCGAGCGTGTACATCACCTCGGTCAGCAGGCGATACGGCGTCGACTGATCACCGATGATGATCGCCTCGCTGTGCGACGGGTCCTTGCCCGTGGCCATGCGGATGCGCTTGTCGGAGTCGCGCCACGCCTGCAACGCGCTGCCGAGCGGCACGATGAAGTAGTCGTTGCGCGACCCGCGCTTGTACTTGGCCTCGATGCCGTACTGCGCAGCGTCGGGCGGCACGGGACAGACGACCGTCTCGCCCACGATGACCTGCGACTTGGAGACGATGACCGGCAGGCCTTCCGGCTCGGAGTCCGGCGAGGTGGTCAGCACGCTCTTGGGGAGTTGCAGGTCCTGCGACTGCGGCAGCGACGCGGTCGACGTGCTCAGGCTCTTCAGCAAGAACACGAGGATGATGGTCATCATGTCCATCATCGCCGTGATGTTGAGGAAGTTGATCTCCGGCTCGACGCGGTTCTTGGCGATCGCCTTGCGAAGCTCGCGCTTGTAGACCGCGAGGCTCGCCGGCTTCTGGCGCGGCGCGGCGGAGGGCGACTGCGGAGGCCCGGCGGGCGGCTGGTTCATGGCTTACTTGGGGACTCCGAAGTTGATGTCGGGAAAGAGCTCCTGCCCGTCGTCGCTCTTCCGGATCGCGTCGATCGTGCTGATGATGACCTGGTACGGAATGTTCGCGTTGGCCGTGAGGGTGGCCGCCGTCTCGTCGGCCGCCTCGGGCACCTGGTTCTTCAGGCGCTTGGCGCACGACTTGAGCGACGAGTAGTCGTAGTCCTCGCGACCGTCGGTCGTCTTCAGGCCGACGGCGACGCCCGAGCCGATGCCCTGGCACCCTTCGCCGATGCGCTGGCCGAACGCCGAGACGATGAAGCCTTTGTCGATGACGACGATGTTGAGCGAGAGCGACGGCTTGGTCGGCGCGCGCACGCCTCTGCTCGCGCTCGGTGGCTGCGTCTCGATGAACGTCGTGAACGTGACGGTGATCGTCGCCAGCACGAACATCAGCACGTTCGTGATGATGTCGAGGAAGGGGACGATGTTGAGCTCTCCGCCCTCTTCGTCCGGCGAGAGCTCCCTGGGCGCCGACAGGCGGCGCACCCTGCTCCGCTGCGCGGCGCTGAGCTTTTCTTCGGCCATCGCGGGGTCCCCTCGCGATCAGTAGCTGCCGGGGCGGGTCTGGATGGTGAGCAGGTTGAACACACGCTCCTGCGTCACGTCCAGATCGTGCTGGATGCTCTTTGCCCGCTGGTGCAAGAACAGGTGCGCGATCATGCACGTCACGGCGATGCCGAGACCGAACGCCGTGTTGTACATGGCCTCCGAGATGCCGAGCGAGAGACCCGCCTGCTTCTGCGCCGCCGATAGGCGTGGATCCGAGATGGAGCTGAAGGTCATGATGAGGCCCGTGACCGTTCCCAAAAGGCCGATGAGCGTCGCGATGTTTGCGAGGGACCAGAGCGAGCCCACCCGCTTCTCCACCGCGGGGCGCAGCTCGCCCATCTTCTCGCTCATCGCCGCGTCGATCTCGTCGGGGCCCTTGTTGGCGTGCGTCAGCCCCGCCTTGACGAGCTGCAGCGTCGGATAGTCGCCTGCGTCGCACAGCTTGATGGCGCGGTCGATGTTGCCGGCCGTCACGAGCTTCTTGATCTGCGCGAAGAACTCCTTGGAGTTGACGCTGTACTTCGAGAGCTGGAAGGCAATGCGCTCGATGACCATCGCGATCACGACGGCGCTGACGATCAGGTTGGCGACGAGAAACGTCGGCCTCTCTCTGAACGATTCCATGAGCCCGCCACTGCCGCCCGCAGCCTGCGCCGCCTGCTCCGCAACAAGGACCACGAACATTCCCCGACGCTCCTTTCTGACCTTCTCTCGAATGCACCCGCGCGCGTTTCACGCGACGGCGCGGACTCCGCTGCAACTCGTGCCAGCCAGTATAACGGCAGGCGCCCTGGAAATGGGAAGTCGACTCGCTCGGTCGAGCTCGCGGACGATGCGGCGAGGCTACCGCCTGCCGATCCGGCGGGTCAACTCGGTGGGGCGCCCCGTCGAGCAGACCTGATGGGGGGCGCGCGCCGCTTGCGAGGACGAGCCCGCGATGGGGGCGCCATCGGACAAAACCGCGGGCCGGGCGACCGGCGAGAGTGAGGCTGCGACAGCGGCGCGCCCGACGCGAAGGCGCAGCGGGCGTCCGAGCGCGTGCGGTCTCCATGTTTTGCCAAGAATACGGAAGGTCCAAATTGCCGTCACGGTGCAAACTTCGATAAGGGTCCGGATCTTGTGCGCTTTTGTGAGCCTCGCAAAACGTCTCGATCGCCTCGCTTGGGCGACGATGGGCCAAACTCGCTTGACGCCCTTTGGTCCGACCTGTCAGGCTCGCGGTGCTCTTGGCCCGCATGCCGCGCGCCTCGAGTCTTGGGAGGTGTCTTGATTCGCCCGCCGCTGGGGCGACGCCCCATGGCGCTTGCTTCGGCACGAGTCGTTCAGATAACGTCGCCGCGCTCGATGTGCTCCGCGTGGCGCTGCGAAGACATCGCTCGAGGTCAAACGCTCGCTCTCTAACGCTCTCTAACGGAGGACGGTTCGATGGCTGCTGTGTGGAAGCATTTCAGGGATGGCGGGTCGATGATGTACGTCATCCTTTTCTGGTCGATCATCACCATCGGCGTGATCGTCGAGCGCGCCCTCTACCTGTTCGGCGCGTCGATCAACAAGGACGTGTTCCTGGCCACGATGCAGAAGTGCATCCTCGCCGGCGACATCGCGAAGGCCGTCAAGATGTGCTCGGCCGCCAACGCGCCCCTCGCGCGCATCGTGCAGGGCGGTCTGGTGAAGGTGAATCGCCCCGACGAGGAGGTGCAGGCTGCCATGGATGAGGCGGCGTTGCGCGAGATACCCCGCATCGCCAAGCGCACCGGCTACCTGGCGCTCCTCGCCAACCTCTCGATGCTCTCCGGGCTGCTCGGGACGGTGTCGGGTCTGATCATCGCGTTCGGCGCCGTGTCGGGCGAGAGCGTCGACCCGAGCCAGAAGGCCCGCATCCTGGCCGAAGGCATCTCGGAGGCGATGAACTGCACCGCGTTCGGCCTCATCGTCGCCATCATCGGTCTCATCGGCTTCGCCGTCCTGAACGGCAAGACGCAGGCCCTCGAGGACGACATCAACGAGGCCAGCGTCCAGGTGCTGAACCTCATCGTGACGAACCGGCAGAAGGTCAACATGTCGGGCCTGCCGACGGGCTGACCGGATTCTCCCAAGGATTGGCGAGCGAAGGACCTCCAATAGGTCGCGGGTGCCCGGGCGAGCCCGAGGCACCCGTCGACCGGCGTCTGCAGGCCCGCAGGGGCGCGGACGCTCACGGAACAGTGACCCGGAGCGGAGAGGACCATGGGTGGCGTAGACGTCGGAGGCGGAGGCGGAAAGCGCAAGTCGCTCGATTCGGAGATCAACATGATCCCGTTCATCGACTTGCTCTTCGTGACGATCGCGTTCCTGCTCATCACCGCGGTCTGGACGCACATGGCTCGTCTCAATGCCGACGCACAGGTGCCGGGCCCGCCGCGCCCCGACGTCGAGCAGGAGAAGGTCGAGCCGGAGAAGCAGCTGCACGTGATGATGCAGGGCGACGAGAAGTTCGTGCTGGTCTGGAAACAGGGCAGCACCACGGTCGACTCCATCGACGTGCCGCGCAAGGACGTCGAGACGCACGAGGGCGACACCGACGTGGTGCGCTTCCCGGATCTGGCCGCGAAGATCGAGAGCGAGTGGAAGGCCAAGGGCCAGCACTCGAACCCGACGGATCACAAGCTCGATCAGGCGATTCTGCACACCGACAACAAGACCGAGTTCAAGTACGTCGTCGGCGTCATCGACGCGGTCTACCAGACCCACCGTGACATGAACGTCGGGACCAAGATCGCGAAGGTCCCCGCGTTCAACATCACGTTCGCCGTCAATTGAGTCTATCCTGCGGGGTGCCGACCCCGCAGGGAGCCGGAGCCAGCGATGCCCATTCAACAGCCCAAGCGACGCCTCATGCGCAGCGTGGGGCTCGAGTTCGTCGCCCACAAGGTGGAGGGCGGCGGGCACCGGTCCACGAACGCGAGCCTGTCGCTGACCAGCATGATCGACTTCCTGATCGTGACGGTCATCTTCCTTCTGATGAGCTTTAGCGCGAGCGGCGAGACCCCCATCGCCAAGGGCGTGACGCTGCCCAAGGCCGAGAACACGATGGACATGGTCGATGCGCCGACGGTGGCCATCGTCGGTAGCGAGCTGCTCGTCGACGGCGCTCCGGCCGGCAACACGCGCAACATCGAGGAGTCGGACCGCATGCAGCGGATCGACGAGCTGTTCAACATCCTCAAGGCCAAGCGCGAGCTCTGGAAGCAGACGCACCCGGGCAAGGACTTCCCTGGCGTCGTCGTCCTGCAGGTCGATCAGGCGGTCAAGGCGCTGATCGTCAAGAGCGTGTTCCAGACGGCGGCGTACGCCGGCTTCCCGAACGTCAGCTTCATGGTGAGCCCGATCCCGAAGACCGGCGGCGGTTGACGGAGGGAGATTGAAACGCACGCGCGGCCTCCCGGCGCTCGCACAGGCTCGCGAGGATCGCTCGCGCGGCCGCGTGCGCTGGACGACGCAGGCCGGGCTGCTTGCGGCGGCGGTCTTCGTCGGAGGCATCGTCGCCCACTCGCTCGTGAGCGCTCGCGAGATGGCGCACGAGAAGCAGGCGCTGCTCGCCAAGCAGCGCGCCGTTCAGGTCACGCTCGGCGCGCGGTGGTTCCCGCTCCGCGACCGGCTCGAGGCCGACGTGCTCGCGGCGGCGAAGCCCTGGGACGGCGACTTCGTCGACCCCGAGGCGCGCACGCTGGCGTTCCGGACGGAGCCGGGTCTGTACCTGCGCATGCGCGTCGCGGACGCGAAGGACGCGGCGGCCGTCCGCCGCGTCGCGGCCGACGCCAAGCGCGACGGCTTCGCGGCGTGCTTGCTGCGCGAGCCGAACGAGCGGGGCATGCGCGGCGAGACCGATGGCGGGGCGTTCTCCGAGCAACCATGGAACCTCGGTCAGGCCTACGCGGCGACGCGCATCCTGGGCGAGGATTGGGTCCACGAGGTCCAGAACACCGACGAAGAGCTGCATCTGCGTGCGCTGACCGAGCAGTACGACGAGGCCGTGCGCGACCAGATCCCGACCGCGGTCGACGTCGTCAAACGCGCCAGGTTCTTCCTGCTCGTGCTCGACGAGGACGTCCCGGAGGCCGCCGCGGCCGCCGACGCGGGGCCAATCGACGAGGAAGCGCTGCAGCTGGTGGCCCACCCGGCGCGCGTGCACCTGTACGAGCTGCCGAGCGGCAAAGAGCTGTTCCGGCTGCGACGGTCGGGCGAGGCGCGCGTCATCCCTGCCGGCGAGCACGTGGTGACCGATCCCGAGACACGCGACGCGATGCAGCGCCAAGCGAACAATTGCGCGCTGGCGGGGCTCGTCGAGCGCGCGCTGCAGCAGCCGCCGGCCGCGACGGCCAGCGCGGCCGACGCCGGCCACTGAGAGGTCGGCCACCCCGGCAGGGTCACGCGCGCGCCAGAACGTGCACGTCGGCCAGGTTGGTTCCGGTGGGCGCTCCGGCGAGCGCCATCCCGGCCGCCTCGAGCAGCGGGGCCGTGTCGAAGGCCGCGAGCGCCCTCACGACGCCGTCGGCGCTCGCGCGCCGGGCAAGCGAGCCGTCGACCACCGCGCCCGCCGTGCCGCTGGCACCATCGACACCGTCGGACGCGCCAGCGAGGAAGGCGACGCCGGGGGGCAGAGCGCCCGCCAGCAGCGCGGCCAGGTGCGTCGAGCGGCCGCCGCGACCCGGCGAGCGGATATCGATGCGCACCGACGGCTCGGCAGAGCGCACGAGCGCCTCGCCGGGACCGAGGGCGCGCGCACGGGCGACGTACTCGCGCGCCAGCGCCTCCGCGGGCGCGAGCGAGGAGCGCAACACGCGCACGACCAGCCCGCGGGCGCGCAGCCGGGCGGCCATCGCGCGCGCGAGGTCTTCTGGACGAGCGACGAAACGCGCCCGAAGGCGCCGCGCCGCGGCCGAGGTCGGCGCGAGCGACTCGTGAAGGGGGGGCGCGGCGAGCCGCGGCAGGAACCGCCGCAGCACCTCGCGCGCCTGCTGCGCCGTGGTCGGATCGGGGACCGTCGGCCCCGATCCGATGTCGTGCAGCGCGCCGCCGATGACGTCGCTCGCGACCAGCGTCACGACGGGCCCGCCGGCCACGCGCGCCAGCCCCCCGCCCTTCACTGCGCACAGGTGCCGCCGGACCACGTTCACCTCGCGCACCGTCGCCCCAGCCATCGCCAGTGCCCGCGTGACGCGCACGTACCGCGCGAGCGAGACGGCCCGCGGCAGACACACGAGCGACGACGCCCCGCCGGACACGAGCGCGAGGACGAAGTCGCTCGCGGCGACGCGCTCGACCGCGCGCCGCGCGGCCGCGACGCTCCGCCGGTCGGGATCCGGATGCGCCGCCCGGCGGACCTCGACGCGCGGGTCGTCGAGCGCGCGCCCGGCTTCGACGCCGTCCGGCGCCACGACGAGAACGCGCGCGCCGGCCGCCGCTGCCGCCCCCGTCCCCGCGGGCCATTCCCCGAGGGCGGCCAGCGCGCCGCGAGCCATCGCCGGAGCCGCCTTGCCGACGGCCACGATCGCGAGCGCCCGGGCCGCGTGCGGCGGCCGCGGCAGCATCCGGCGAACGCGCCCCTCCAGATCGACCCCGGCGCAGGCGCGCGCGAACGCGTCGCGCAGCAGCTCGCGCATCGTCTCGACGTTCATTGCGGCGGCCGATCGCCCGGATCGACCAGGTGCGCCGACAAGAGCTGGTGCCACGCCAGCGTGACGGCGAGGTACGCGGCGCGGTCGTCGGCGGACCGAACGACCCCGGACGCCAGCGCGTCGTCGCTCCATCGCATCCCGCCGTGCAGGCCGATCCACGGCCCCGTTGGGTCGCCGAGCAGCGGCACCTCGAGCCCGAGCCCGGCCTGCAGTCCCGACTGCGCGCCGAAGCCTCTCCCCTGCGGCTGCGCGAAGACCGCCCCGAGCTCGAGGCCGATCGAGTCGAACGTCAAGTCCAGACGCGCGCGCCCCGTCTCCTGACCCTTCAGCCACCGGAAGAAGAAGAGCGGCCGCAGCTCGACGCCCGTCGCGAGCACGCGGGCCGGCTCCGCCGGAGAGCCCACCAGCGGCCCGTCCTCGTACGACGCGAACACCCCGGCGCTCTCGAGGTAGCGCAGCCGCAGCTCCCCCTCGGCTCGCACGCCGCGCGGCGCGAGCACCGCCCCCGCGCCGACGACGGCCGTCAGATCGCCGTCGACCCGCCCGTAGCTCGTGTCCACCGGCGCCGTGCTCCCGCGAGGTCCGTCGGCCCGAGCCGCGCCGCCCACGCCGAGCAGCAGCGCCGCGGCCCCGGCCGTCGCGACCGCGCCCCCGAGCCGCCTGCGATCAGAGCCCCAGCGCATGCGTGATCGGCTCGCGAAGCTCGGCCGCCAGCACCAGACGTACCCGCGACAGCGCCTGCCCCGACAGCCGACCGAGGAGGAACGAGACCTCGTGCAGCGGGCGCGCCGGCCCCTTGGCGTAGACGACCATCAGCGGCTCCGCCTCGCCGCCGAAGGGTTCGTCGCTCGCCACGTCGATCCCCACGTACGCCTCGGGATCGAGCCCCCGCGCCCGCGCGACGTCGCGCGCGACCAGGAGCGCGCGCTCGCGCCCCTGCGGCGTCGCGTGCTCGCCGAACAGCTCGAGCGTCTTGAACAGCCTGCGCGCGCGGATGCGCCGCGCGAGGTCCGCGAGCGGCCGGTCGCCCGCGGTCTCCCAGGCGTGCATCGCGCCCCAGAGCACGCCGTCGTCGAGCTCCAGGTAGTCGCCGAGCGCGATCGGCTCGCCGCGCGCGCCGGCCGCCACGGCCGCCGGCACCCCATCGAGGGATCCGCCGGCGCGAAGCACGCCGACCGCACGTGCCAGGATGGTGCGGATCATCCACTCGGCGGCGCGCGTCGCCTTGTGCAGGTACACCTGCTGGAACATGAACAGGCGCGCGATGATGAACGCCTCGATCGCGGGCAGCCCCTTGGCGCCGTCGATTGCCAGCGCCGGCGCGGCCGCCGCGTCCGCCCCTTGCACGGGCGCGAAGCGCAGGCTGCGGAGCAGCCAGTCGAGGTCGTAGACGCCGTAACGCACGCCGGTCGCGTGCGCGTCGCGAAGCAGGTAGTCGCACCGGTCCACGTCGAACTCGCCGCTGACGGCCCTGGCGAGGTACGCGAGCTCGTGGCGGCCGTGCACCAGGTCGACCACGCGCGCCGGCAGCGAGCCGTCGATCGCGGACAGCACGCGGTTTACGCCCGTCGACGGGTCGAGCACGACGCGCTCCGTCCACGTCTCGTGCGCCGGCGCGCCCGGGATGGCGTCCTCGAACAGGTGCGACAGCGGCCCGTGCCCCAGGTCGTGCAGGAACGCCGCCGCGAGCGCCTCGCGCCCGCGCTCCTCGCCCACGCGCTGCTCCGGCGGAAGGGCCCCGTGGATGGCGCGCAGGCGGACGAGCAGCTGCTTCATGACGAACGCGGCGCCGATGGCGTGCGCGAAGCGCGAGTGCTCGGCCCCCGGGAACGCCAGCGACGTCACCCCGAGCTGGCGCACGCGGCGCAGCCGCTGCACCTCCGGCGTGTCCATCAGCTGCTCGACGATGCGCTCCTCGTCGGTCTCGAAGGCCACGAGGCCGTGCACCGGGTCGCGCAGGATCATCGTGCTCCGCCGATCACGGCGCCTCGAGCAGGGCGGCGCCGACGCCACCGTCGTCGTACCACACGCGCACGGCGATGTGCCCGCCGCGCGCGCGCGGCGGCGCGGCGACGACCGCTTCCCGGGGCGCCGGGCGCGCGCGAGCGCCGGGCACACGCTCGGCGTGCCACGCCGCACGGAACGGGCGGGAGGGGTGGTGGGCCGGGTCGATCGCCCACGCCAGCGGCTCGCGCGGCTCGCGCAGCACGACACGAAGCTCGCCGCCGCGCCGCTCCACGGTGGCGCGCGGCGCCTTGCCCGATGGGGCCGGGGCCCCACCGGACGAACCTGGGGCCGGCGCCGCCCTCTCGCAGCGCTGCACGAGGACGGGCGCGCCCGCCCGCAGCAGCCGCGCGCGCGCCGTCGCCAGCGACAGCGGCGACGCATCCCCCAGCACGAAGCGCCGCCCGAGCGCGTGCGCGCTCTCGCCGGTGGTCCCGCTGCCCGCGAACAGGTCGACCACCAGCCCGCCGGGCGGCGACGCGCACGCCACGATCCGGTCGAGCAGCGCCCGCGGCTTCTGGGTCGGAAAACCGGTGCGCTCGCCGACGCGCGCGTGCCGCAGCGGCGGAACGTCGGCCCACAGCGCGTCGACGCGCCGCTCGCGGCACCACGCGCCCTCGGCGTTCTTCACGAGGAAGTACTTCACGTACACCTTGCCGCTCGCCGTGCGGTGCACGCGTCCTTCCTCGTCGAGCCGCGCGATCGACTCGTCGGTGTAGTCGCCGCGCGGCGCGCTCGTGAAGGGCCTGCCCTGCTCGTCCCGGCGCACCGCGCTCGGCTCGATCGGCTCGAGGCGCGTCGGCGGCACGAGGCGCGCACGCTCGCGCCCGTAGACGACGATCGTGTCGAGCGTGCGCCCGAACTGGTGGCTCGCCGCCTGCCGGCCGAGGTTGGGAGCGCGCCGCCAGACGATCTCGTTGACGAACGCGTCGGGGCCGAGGATCTCGTCGAGCAGGAGCCGCACGAGGTAGGACGCGCGCCAGTCGACGTGCACCCAGATCGTGCCCGCCGGCGACAGCAGGCCCGCGAGCGCCTCGAGGCGCGGCGCCAGCATGTCGAGGTACGCCCCCGAGACGCGGTCCCAGTGGTCGTCGTACGCGCGTGCGCGAAGGACGCGGCCGGTCGCCGGTCCGTCGAGCCGCGCCTCGTGCACGTACTCGGCCTGCGACGCGAACGGCGGGTCGACGTAGACGAGGTCCACGCCCCCGGCGAGCCCTTCGCGCGCGAGCGCGCCGGCCACGGCGAGCGCATCGCCGTGCACCAATCGCGCGCCCGCGTCCGCGTCCGCGTCCGTACCCGGGTCCGCACCGCACGCCGGCAGCTCCACGGTCGAAAGTGCGCCAGCCTCCTCCCCTCCCCGCCCCGGCTCCCAGCGCCGCCCCGGCCAGACGAGGCGCGCCCCGCCGTTCGGCCGTCGAGCTTTGATCCCACCCGGATGAACCCGCGCCTCGAGCTCAATCATGAGCCCCTGCGTCTACCACGATGCGCTCCCCTCGACGGATGGGGCCGGGGCCCCATCCGCAAACCTGGGACGGCCGGGGCCCCATCGGGCAGACCTGGGGACCGGAGCGCATGAGCATGTGGGCGCGATTTCACTCGCGTTCGCACGATGTTGGCAAGCCCCTTTGGAAAAGCGAGCGGCCCCGGGGTATTCTCGGAGATTGTCTGCCCTTGGCCCCCTCGCGCGCCCCCGAAACGACCGGTCTGACCGACATCCTGCGCGCGCTCCCTCAGCGCGAGCTCGACGGGCTCATCGCGCGCCTGGGCATCCGCATCGATCCGGCCAAACGCATCGACGTGCCGTCGCAGGTCGCCCGCGCGCTCGTGTCGCTCCCCGAGCTGCGCGACCCGTCGCGTTTGCCGCCCGCGTCCGTGGAGCTGATGCACCGCGTCGCCGAGGCGCGCGGCACGCTCGTCGTCACCTCGGTGCCGCCGGCCCTCGAGCCGCTGCTCGCGCGCGGCCTGATGTTCGCGCGCGCCACCGACGAGGGGGTGGAGCTCATCCTGCCGCCCGCGTACCTGGTGCAGCTCAAGACGTGGGAGGGCGAGGACCCGCGCGGCATCCGCGCGCTGCTCGCGCAGGCGTCCTTCGAGACGATGAGCGCCATCGCGGCGCACTACCTGGGCCGCCCGGCGACGCCGCCCATCGCGCTGTCGCTCGAGGCCGCGTGGGACGTGCTTGGCCACCCGGCGAGGCTCGAGGAGGAGATCCACAAGCTGTCGGCGACCGAGCGCCGCGTGCTCGAGGGCGTCGAGGCCGACGGCGGCGAGGTCGACACCGAGGAGCTGCTCGAGCTCGAGCGCGAGCCGCTGCGGCTGCGCACGGCGACCGGCGCGACGCCGTCGCGGCGCGGCGTGGGCTTCTCGCTCGAGCGGCGCGCGCTGCTCATCCCGGTGCACCCCAACCGCCACGTCGTACCCATCGAGGTGAGCGCCATCATCGGCGCCGCGCACCACAGCGAGCGCGCCGCGCGCCGCGAGCAAGTCCGGCAGTTCGTCACCTCCGGCGACCATGCCCCGCGCCGCGCGCGCTTCTCGCTCGACCCGGCGCCGCTCGCGCTGGGGCTGGCGCTCGCGGCGCGCGAGGGGTCGCGCTCGGCCGAGGGCCGCCCGCAGTCGGGCACCTTCGCCGAGCTGCGCGTGGGCGTCGGCACGCCCAAGTCGCTCGTGCAGAAGCTCGCGACGCGCTTCGGGCGCGACCCGGGCCACGTGGCGCTCGTCTTCGCGCTCTCGCGCGCGGTCGGCCTCTGGGACCCGTCCGCCACCAACGCGTCCGCGCCGCCCGGCAGCTTCACGATGCAGGAGCTGACGCGCCAGATGTACCTGACGTGGAAGCGCGGCGGCGCCTGGGACGAGGCTCGCGCCGAGCCCGAGGTGCTGCGGCTGTCGGCCGAGGCGCGCGACTCGAGCCCGGCGGGCGTCGTGCGCGAGCTGGTGCTCGAGGCGCTGCGCGAGCTGGGCGAGGGGCGCTGGGTGCCCTGGTCGTCGCTGGCCGGATGGCTGCGCAGCGACCAGCGCGTGGCGGGGCTCGCGCGCCTGCTGCGACGCTGGGCCGAGCGCGGCGGCCTCGAGCCGGTCGAGCCGATGGAGGTCGCGCGGCGCATCGTGCACGAGAGCCTGCCGGCGCTGGGCGTGCTCGACCTCGGCGAGGACGAGGATCTGCCGCGCGACGCGGAGGCCGACGGCGACGGCGCGCCGGTCGCGCTGCGGCTGACCGCGCGCGGGCGGGCGCTGCTCGGCGAGCGCACGCCCCCGACCGACGCCAGCCCGTCGAAGTTCCTCGACACGCACGTGCTGCGCCTGGCGCCGAGCGCGCGCGTGGGGGCCGTGCTGGCGGTGGCGCCGTTCGTCGAGGTGGGGCGCGCTGCCGAGACGCTCGACCTCGTCGTGGCGCCGCAGACGCTCGCGCGCGCGCTCTCGGCGGGGCTCGAGGCGGACGTCGTGCGCGCGCGGCTGGAGGCGCTGGCGCCCCTGCCCGAGACGCTGTCGCGGACGCTCGCGCAGGCGAGCGTCGTGGTGGGGCGGGCCACGTGGTCGTCGGCGTCGGGGTTTCTCTGGGTCGAGGACGGCAACGTGCGCGAGCTGCTGCGCACGCGGCGCGCGACGCAGGAGCTGTTCGTCGATCCGTCGCCGCCCGGCGGGCTGCTGGTCGCGGCGGGCATCGACCTCGAGAAGGTCGTGCGCCGCTGCCGCACCGTCGGCGTCGAGATCCTCGTCGACGGTCAGGTCGTGCGGGCGCGCTCGATCGCGCCGTCGTCGATGCCGGCCCCGCCGACGAAGTCCGGCGCGACCGCGAAGGTCACGCCGCCGAGGGGCACGGCGAAGGCGGAGAAGCAATGAGAATGCCCCCCGGCCTGGTCGGCCGAGGGGCGTCCCCACGTCGCGCGGCGCCCTCTCGCCGTCGCTCGAGCGCGCGCGCGCGACTCCGCTGCATCAGGCGGGCTTCGTGGCCGTGGGCTGAGCCCCGGCCTTGAGGTCCGCCTTCTGCTTCTTGCCGCGCGTTCCGCGAAGCTTGCGCGTCGCGCGGTTCTTCGCGGCCGCCGCCGCCTTGACGTCCACGGACTTGGTGGTGCTGGGCTTTTTGGGCTCCAGCCCGTAGTCCGCGAGCGTCGTGACGTCCTTGCCGGCGAGCGCGCGCAGGTAGTCGACGTAGGCCGTGATGATGGGGCCCACCGTCGCCTGACCGTTGCGCACCGCCTGCACGGACGCCCTGTAGGCGGCCCGGGCGGGCACCTCGGCGTCGATCGCGTCGATCAAGCCCTGAAACTGCTTGATCAGATCGGCCACCGGGTAGCTCGCCCCGCCGAACGTCAGCTGCCCGCTCGGCGTGTGCTTCTGCGTGCCCGCGATGAGGCCCTGCAGTCGCTGCTTGATGCTGGCCTTCGTGGTCTTGGACATGGCGCTTTCCTCCCTTCGAGAGGCCCGAGCCGCTCGCAACGTGCTCGTTGGGGTGACCTCCTGCCCCTCCTGTCGGAAAAACCGCCCGCGAGGTAACGCTGGATCGCGAAATAGGTGGGACATGGTGCGCGGGCAGGCCGAACGCGCCTCTCCCCGCGCAGGGAACGTCGTGCCCCGCTGGGGAGACACCGTGCCCCCTCGCAACCCCTGTGTGCCCGCTCGGGGAAACATCGTGCCCCCTCGAGACCGGATGCGTCCCGGTCGGGGAAACGTCGTCCCCCCGCGGAACCGGATGCGCCCCCGTCGGGAAAACGTCGTCCCCCCGCGGGACCGGATGCGCCCCCGTCGGAGAAACGTCGTTCCCCCGCTGGACCGGATGCGCCCTTCGCGGGGAAACGCCTTCCCCGCTCGGGACCGGGTGCGTCCGGCCCGGGGCCGGCCTTGACGTGCGGCGCGATCGCGGGAATCGTCGCGCGCCGCCGCATGTCCCGCCTTCGCGCGATGCCTCTCTCGGCCGCCTCGCTGCTCGGCGCCGCGGCGATCGCCGCGTGCAGCAGCAGCACGACGACCGTGTCCGACGGTTTCGTCGGCACCTGGCAGTGCTCGGACACGACGAGCCTCTCGTTCGCGATGCCGCCCGGCAGCCCCGCCCAGCAGGAGTCCGGCGGCGGCACGCTGACCGTCGTCGACGACGGCGGGAACGTCTTCACCGCCACGAGCCATACCGACGCGGGCGTGACCTGCAGCCTGCGCTACTCCGTCGCGGGCAACTCGGCCACGCTGCTCTCCGGGCAGTCGTGCGCTACCGGCGGGCTCACGGTCACGTACACGAGCAAGACCCTGGCGCTCGACGCCAACACGATGACCGGCAACGCCAGCTTCTCGTTCACCGGCACCCTCGGGGCCGGCGGCAGCGGCGGCGCGCCGCAGCCGCAGAGCGTCTCGGGCAGCGGCTCGACGTCCGAGACGTGCACGCGGATGTAGCGAAGCGGCAAACCCGGTCGGCTGCCTGCGGCGCCGCCGATTCAGCCCCCGGCCTTCGCCCTCTCCTCCGCCCAGGCCTCCACGCTCGCGCGCGCCGTCTTGCCGACGACGCGCCCGTCGCGCACGAACACCTCCACGGGCAGCTGCCGGCCGTTGTAGCGGCTCGCCATGGTGTAGCCGTACGCGCCGGCGTCGAGGATCGCGACCGCCTTCGGCGGCTCGCGCGGCAGCAGGTGCTCGCCGAAGTCGTCGCTGCTCTCGCACACCGGCCCGACCACGCGCCACGCCGTGAGGTCGCGCCCCGCCGCGGCCTCGCCTCCCTCCACCGGCACGATGCGGTGGCGCGCCTGGTAGAGCGCCGGCCGCATCAGGTCGTTCATCCCGGCGTCGATCATGAGCCATCGCGCCGCGGGAGCCACCTTCGGCTGGATGACGCGCGCGAGCAGCACGCCGAAGCGCGCCACGAGCGACCGCCCCGGCTCGACGTAGAGCGCCAGGTCGGCCAGCCGCGCCGCCTTCTGCTCGGCGCGCGCGGCGCGCACGAACTCGCCCGGCTCCGGCGCCGGCCCGCCGCCGTAGTCGATGCCGAAGCCTCCGCCCGAGTCGACGTACGCGAGCGACGGCAGCGCGCCCGCCTCGCGCAGCCCGCGCACCATCGCGAACAGCACGCGCGCCGCCGCCAGGTACGGCTCGAGCTGCGTGAACTGCGACCCGACGTGCGTCGCCATCCCCACGAGCTCCAGCTCCGGCGACGCGCCCACGCGGCGAACCGCCTCGGGCACGTCGTCGCGCGGCACGCCGAACTTCGCCTCGTCGTGCCCCGTCGCGATGTGCGCGTGCGTCGCGGCCCCGACGTCGACGCTGGGGTTCACCCGCAGGCTCACGCGCGCCCGCCGCCCGCTCGCCCGCGCCCGCGCCGCCACGCGCGCGATCTCCTCGACGCTCTCGAGCTGCACCGCGCCGATACCGCGTGGCCCGCAGCCGATCGCCCGGTCGAGCTCGTCGTCCTGCTTGGCGACGCCGCTGTAGACGACGCGATCGGGCGCGACCCCGCACGCCAGCGCGACCAGCAGCTCCGCGCCGCTGACCACGTCGGCCCCGCACCCCGCCTCCGCGAGGGTGCGCACGACCGGACCGGCCGTGTTCGCCTTCACCGCGTAGGCGACGAGGTGCGGGGCCCCGTCGAAGGCCGCGTCGAGCGCGCGGGCCTGCCGGGCCATGCCGTCGAGGTCGTAGACGTACGCGGGCGTCCCGGCGTCGGCGGCGACGTCGGCGAGCGCCACCCCCCCGAACCGAAGGCCGGTCGAGTCACTCGTGAGGGACATCGGCCGGCTAGAGTACTATGCACGCCTCATGTCCGCTCTTCGACGCGCCAAGCTCGTGTGCACGCTCGGTCCCGCGTGCGACTCCCTCGACGGCTTGCGCGGCCTCATCGACGCCGGGATGGATGTCGCGCGCTTCAACTTCTCGCACGGCACCCACGAGGAGCACGGCGAGCGGCTGGCTCGTCTGAGGCAAGCCTCGGACCTCGAGCACAAGGCGGTCGCGGCGCTGCAGGACCTCTGCGGCCCCAAGATCCGCACCGGCTGCTTCCCGGCCAAGTTCGACCTGCCGAGCGGCGCGGAGGTGACGCTCTGCGAGGGCGACGAATCGAGCGACGAGCGCGTCATCCCCATCCAGTACGAGGGCCTCGCCGGCGACGTGCGCCTGGGCGACCGCATCCTCTTCGACGACGGGCGGCTGGTGCTGACGGTGCACGCCGTCGAGGGCGAGAAGGTGCGCGCGCGCGTCGACCAGGGCGGCGGCATGCGCGACCACGTCGGCGTGCACCTGCCGAGCAAGACGATGCGCATCTCGGCGCTGACCGAGAAGGACAAGACCGACCTGGTCTTCGGCCTGTCGAGCGGCGTCGACTACATCGCGATGAGCTTCGTGCGGCGCGCCGAGGACCTGCACACGATCCGCGAGATCTGCCACGCCTGGGGCGCGCCCACGCCGGTCATCGCGAAGGTCGAGACGCCCGACGCGGTCGAGAACCTCGAGAGCGTCGTGGCGGCGAGCGACGGCGTGATGGTGGCGCGCGGCGACCTGGGCGTCGAGTTCCCGCCCGAGCGCGTGCCTACCATCCAGCGGCAGATCCTCGCGGTCGCGCGCCGCGTGCGCCGCCCGGTCATCGTCGCCACCGAGATGCTGCAGTCGATGACCAAGTCGACGCGCCCGACGCGCGCCGAGGCGAGCGACGTGGCCAACGCGGTCTACTCGGGGACCGATTGCCTGATGCTGAGCGGAGAGACCGCCACCGGCGACTACCCGCAGCTCTCCGCCGGGATGATGAGCCGCATCGCGATGGAGGCCGAGTCGAGCCAGTTCTTCGAGGCGCCGCCGTACGTGTCGCGCGCCACCAGCGTGGCCGAGGCGATCGCGCGCGGCGCTTGCAACACGGCGCGCGAGATCGGCGCCAAGTACATCGTCGCCTTCACCGAGAGCGGCTCGAGCGCGATGACCGTGAGCCTCGCGCGGCCGCACGTACCCATCATCGCCTACTCGCCGAACGCGAAGACGCGCCGGCGCATGGCGCTCTTCTGGGGCGTCGTGCCGCGCGAGATGCCGGCCATCCACGACACCGACCAGCTGGTCGACTGGTGCACCGGCGACCTGCTGGCGGCCGGCTACGGCTCGCCGGGCGAGCGCGTGGTCATCGTCTTCGGGGCGCCCATCGGCGTGAGCGGCAGCACGAACTCGATCCGCGTGCACGTGCTCGCCTGATTCGAGAGCCGCTAGGACGCCACGCAGGGAGGCCGAAATCCCTTGGCGGCTTGCCGCCTCACTTCGATTACGCCGCGTTTACGCGTCTTTACCCGCCGGGGCGGATGGTTCTCGGCCGCTCGCTCGTCGATCTCCGCGGAGGTCGAAGAAATCATGAACCGCCATCTTCGCAACGCCGTCACGCTCGCGTCGTTGGTGGGCTCGCTCGCGCTCGTCCCCGGGATCGCGCTGGCGCAGCAGGCGCCCGCGGCGCAGCCGCAGAACGGGCAGGCGCACCCGCACGAGCACCACCGGATGCACCGCGGAGGTCTCCTCGGCGCGGCGCTGAGGCTCGACTCGCTGTCCGACGAGCAGCGCGCCGACATCGAGCAGCTCGCGCAGCAGCGCAAGGCCGCCGCCTTGCCGGTGCGCGAGGCCGACGCGCAGGTGCTGACGACCCTCGCCCACCAGGTCGAGCAGGCGAGCATCGATCCGCAGGGGCTCGCGCCGACGCTGGCCGCCGAGCGGAGCGCGGCCTCGCAGCAGAGCGCCGTCGAGCGCGACACGCTCGCGCGCCTTCACGCCATCCTCACCCCCGCGCAGCGCAACGCGCTGATCGACGGCATCGAGGCGCGCGTGCAGTCGATGCGGGGGCGAAACGAGGAGCGCGGCGCCGCGCGGCATCGCCCGGGCGGCGGCGAGGGCGCGACGCTCGGGCTGAGCGCCGACCAGAAGGCGCAGATCCGCGCCAACCTCCAGTCCGAGTGGCAGGCGCGCCGCGCCGTCGGGCCGAAGGTGCGCGGCGAGCGCAAGCAGGCCCTCGAGTCGTTCCGCGGCGACTCGTTCGAGCCGGGCGCGCTGGTGCGCGTCGAGAGCCGCGGCGAGCGCGCCACGAAGCTCGCGCAGGCGATGGTCCCGGTGCTGACGCCGGCCCAGCGCGCCACGCTCGCCGACCGCCTGCGCGCCCGCGCCGCGCGGCAATCGCGCGGCTGACGGAGACGAGAGCCGTCTCGGCGTCTTGGCCGCTCACCCTCTGCGGGGGATGCGCCGCGCCGTCAGCGCGCGCTCTGCTCGATCTCGGCAGCTCGCGCGTGCGCCCGGGAGGCCGACGCGTCGCTCCCGGCCGCCGCGTGGGCTTCCCCCTCGAGCTTCGCGATGTCGGCGTACACGCGCGCGCGCGGCTTGCCGAGCATGGCCACGACGCTGGCCCCGTCGAGTCGTTCGAGCGATCGCCCGAGCGGCCCGGTGAGCGCCTTGCGCGCCTGCTCGACGGACGCGAGGGCCTCGGCCGGGCGGCCGCTGGCCAGGTGATCGCGCGCCCTCCCCATGTGCGCGCCGGCGGACTCGATCTGCAGCTCGATCTGGTTCTTCTCGACGACTCCCACGAGCCCGAGCGTAGCTCATCGCCGACACCGGCGCCGTCGCCGCGAGCGCCCTCGGCCTCACCCTCTCCGTGGCAGCAGGATCGAGACGGTGGTGCCCTTGCCCTCTTCGCTCTGCACGCGCAGCGATCCGCCGAGCGCCGTCACGATCCCGTAGACGGCGCTCAGGCCCATGCCGCTGCGGTTGCCGGCGAGCGTGACGCGCCAGTACGGGTCGAACACGTGCTTGAGGGCCTCGGGCGAGATGCCCTTGCCCTCGTCGGAGACCGTCAGCGCGACGCGTTCGCCGTCCGAGCGCACGCTGGCGCGGATGCAGCCGCCGGCGGGCATCGCCTCGACCGCGTTGCGCGCGACCTGGTAGAGGGCCTCCGCCAGCGCGGCGACGTGGCACTGCACGGTCCCGACGTTCGCCTCGTACGCGCGCTCGACCGACACGCCCGACCGCGCGCGGCCGATGGCGCTTTCGAGCGCGAAGTCGAGCATCGCGGCGACGTCGGCGGGCTCGAGCACCTCCTCGGAGGCCATGGCGAAGCGGCGCAGCCGCTCGATCGTCTTGCGGATGCGCGTCAACCCCCCGTCGGCCCGCTTGAGCGCCGCCGAGGCGGCCTCGTTCTGCACGTTCTTGGCCGCCTGCTGCGTCGACGCCATGGCCACGGCGAGCGCGTTGTTCAGCTCGTGCGCCATCCCGCCCACGAGCACGCGCAGCGCCTCGAGCTTCTCGACGAGCACCAGCTGCTCCTGCATGCGGCGCAGCCGCGCGACGTTGGCGGCCAGCCGCTCGACGCGCAGAAAGGACCGGATGGCGCGGCGGTGGCGCGTGCGCACCGAGACGTACGCGCCGGCGGCGACGGCGGCGACGAGCAGGTGGGCCCACGGCGGCGCGAGGGGGCTGCCGACCAGCAGCGCGACGTAGCCGACGACGGCGAGCGGCGCGGCGACGCGCGGCGGCCAGGGCACGAGCCCGAGGCCGACGACGACGACCGCCGGCACGACGAGCAGCCACGGGCTGTGCTGTCCCCCCGACAGCCGCGCCACCAACCCCCAGCCGAGCAGCGCCGCGGTGAGCGCGCTCGCGGCGACGGCGACCAGCGCGCGCGTGCTCTTGCGGATGACCGGCACCGCAAGCGCCGCCCCGCCGAGGGCGATGGCGATGCACGCCTGCGTGATCGCCGCCGGCCGCAGCCACGACGGCTCGGTGAGCAGCGTCGTGGCGGCGGTGGCCCCCGTGATCGCCGCCATGGCCGCGAGCGTCGGCACGAGCGCCGCCGCGAGGTGCGCGCGGCGCTCGGCCAGAAATCGGGCCCGCGGCCGCCCGCGCCGCCCCACGCGCTCGACGACGCGCGCGTAGCGGTCGCGCAGCAGGTGCGCCGCGTGCAGCGACAGGCTGGCGCGGTCCGCCTCGTGGGCCATTGCGACGAGACTACCAGCTCCCGTCGACTAGAAGCGGCCGGCGACCCCCGTCCAGCCCGGGCCGAGGACGAGAGCGGCCTGCGCCTTGGACGGCGTCGGCCGGGAGAGCAGGAAGTAGGCGCCGAGCCCGCCGAGCGCGACGGCGCCCACGAACGCGACGTCCGCGGCGGTGCGAAAGACCAGCCCGCGCTGCTTGGTGCCCTGGTCCTGGTACGAGGAGCCGCTGCCCTTCGTGTTGTACGCGTTGGCCAGCGAGATCGCCTCGAGCCCCGAGTACACGCCGACCCCCGCCGCGACGGCGCCCGCCCCGACGAGGAACCAGCCGACGGTGCGCCTGCTCTCGGTGGGCGCAGGCGCGCCGGGGCGGCCGACCGGCGGCGCCGTGGTCTCGCCACCGGACGCGGCGGCGGGTGCGAGCTCGATGTCGACGTCCGGGGCCCGCTCGCCCGCCACCACGACGCGACGATCGACCGGCACGTAGCCGTCCGCCTCGACGTGCAGGTCGTGGGTGCCGCGCGTCGCCCGCACGTCGACGGAGCCGCCCGGGATGAGCGCGATGGCGCGCGCGTCGAGCGTCGCCCGGGCGCCGTCGGGCGCGACGTGCAGGCGGAAGGTGCCGAGGTGCTGGCGCGTCTGCGCGAGCTCGGCGCGGGCGCTCGCCAGCTCGTCGGGCTGCGCGCCGCCGTCGTCGGCGAGAAAGTGCAGCAGGTCCTGCTCGGCCTCGACCCACTGGCCGGTGTGCGCGCGCGCGATGCCGAGGTTGAGCAGGATGCTCGGGTGCGCAAACAGGCGATACGCCCTCTCGAAGGAGTCGCGGGCGGCGACGTAATCGCCCGCCTCCGCCTGCGCCACCCCGCGCCGGAACGCCGCGCGGGAGCGCTCGCGCGCGTCGTCCTGCGTGGCGTGCGACGGCGCCGGCGACGGCGCCTGCGCCGCCGCCCGGGTCGGCACGAGGAGCGACCACGCGAGCCCCCCCGCGAGCAGCAGCCGCCGGAGCATTGCCGACGATCAATACCGCGGTTCGGTGACGATTTGGGGCTCGGTCCGCTTCCGCCGCGTCGACGGCGGCGACCACGGTGTGCGCCGGACGGGGTGCGGTCGAGAGGTCGAGGCGCGCGGGGCGGCGGGAGACCCGGTATCGGGGCCGTCGAGCGACACCGGCTCGGCGCTCGAGGAGACGACCACCGGGGGCAGGTCGAGCGGTGGAGCGGCGCCCGGCGGGGGGGCGGGCGTGCCGGCGGCGGCCGGGCCCGACGTCGCGGTGGGTTCCGGCGCCGCAGTGGCCGCGAGGCGCGCGGCGGTGGTCGCGGCGGCCGGGGCGGCGCTGGCGCGCATGCGCAGCCCCACGACCAGGACGATGCACGACGCGACCAGCGCCCCGGCCGCGACCAGGAGCCCGGCGCGCGCGCCGCGCCGCGCGGGGCCCGTCATCAGCGTGCGGGCTGCCGTCACGCCCACCTCGGTGGGCGGCTCGCTGACGCTGACGCCCGCCGGCACGGGCGCCGGCATCACCGTGGCCGGCCCGAGCGCGCGCCACATCCGCAGCAGCTCCGCCGCCGAGGGCGGACGGTCCACCGGCTTGCGCGCCAGGCAGCGCGCCAGGAGCGCGTCGAGCCCCTCGGGGATCGGCATGCGCCCCAGGTCGCGGATGCTGCGCGCCGGCCGCTCGAGCTTGTGGGCGATGAGGGCGATCGACCCGTTCGCGTCGTAGGCCAGGCGCCCCGAGAGCGCCTCGAAGACGACCATCGCGAACGCGTACAGGTCCGCGCGCTCGTCGACGCGCGAGGCGCCGCGGATCTGCTCGGGCGCCATGTACGCGATCGTGCCGACCGCCTCGCCGGTCGTCGTCAGCGACTCGCCGTCGTGCACGTCGAGCTTGCACACGCCGAAGTCGAGGATGCGCGCGCGCTCGCGCCGCCCGGGCAGCGACTCGATGAAGATGTTGCCGGGCTTCAGGTCGCGGTGGATGACGCCCGCCGCGTGCGCGTCGATGAGGCCGCGCAGCATGTCTTCGCCGACGTGCGCCACCTCCTCCCACGCGAGCAGCCCGCTGCGCCGGCGCAGCCGCGAGGCGAGCGTCTCGCCGTGGAGCAGCTCCATGACGAGAAACAGCTCGCCGTCGGGCGTCTTGTCGACGTCGAACAGCTGCGGGACGAACTCGCTCTGCACGCGCCGCGCGGCCTCCGCCTCGCGGCGCAGGCGCTCGATGAGCATCGTGTCGAGGAAGGTGCGATTGACGACCTTGATGGCGACGCGCTGGCCGGTCCCGAGGCTGGTCGCCTCGAACACCTCACCCATCCCGCCCCTGCCGATCGGGTCTTCGAGGCGGTACTTGCCGCCCAGGATCGCTCCCGGTCCGATGCTCACGCGCCACCTACAAGGTAGCACGGCCCGAGTGGCCGAGCGGCCAACTCCGCGGACTACGGCGCGTCGCGCCAAGGCAGCTTGGCGAGCATCCGCTCGGCGCGCCCTCGCAGCGCCGCGTCGACGCGCCCACGCGCCGCGGCATCGAGCGCGTGGGCGAGCTCGGCGGCCGAGTCGAACCGGTCGTCCGGGTCCTTCGCGAGGCCGACGGCGAGCACCAAGTCCACCTCGGCCGGCAGCGACGCGAGCTCGCTCGGACGCAGCGGCATCGCGTGCACGACCTTGTAGAGGATCTCCGCCGTGCTCTCGCCCTCGAAGGCGGGCTGGCCCGTCAGCGCGCGGTAGGCGATGACCGCCAGGGCGAAGAGATCCGTCTTGTGCGTCACCTTCGCGCCGTTGGCCTGCTCGGGCGCCATGTAGTTGGGGGTGCCGACGATCTGATCGACCGTCAGCGTCTCCTCGCCGGCCAGGCGCGCGACGCCGAAGTCGAGGATCTTCCAGGTCTCGTGCGTCCCGTGGCGCGAGAGGAACAGGTTGCGCGGCTTCAGATCGCGGTGCACGACGCCCGCCGCGCGGGCCGCGTCCAGTCCGGTGCCGACCTGCCGCAGCATCGTCAGCACGTGGCGGACGCTCATGCGCTTGTGCTCGCGCAGGTAGTCGGCCAGGTCCTGCCCGACGAGCCGCTCCATCGCCAGGTACGGCACCGGCGCGTCCGCGGGCGAGACCTCCAGCACGCGCGCCACCGCCGCGACGCTCAGCGCCCCGACGATCTTGGCCTCGCGCACGAAGCGCTGGACAAGCTCCGGCTGCGCGAGCACGTGCGGGTGGAGCAGCTTCACGGCCGCCGGCTCGTCGGTGCCGACGCGCGTCGCCTCGTACACCTCGCCCATCGCGCCGCGCCCGATGACGCGCCCCAGGCGGAAGCTCCCGACGACCTCCTCGGTCCAGCGCCCGATGCCGCCCGCTCGCATCGCGTGCGCGAGCTCCTGGCGGGCCTCGCGCAGCAGGGCGTCGCGCTGCGCGAGCGAGCGCACCACGTCGTCGTGCCGCTCGATCGCGTCGAGGGTCGCGTGGCGCGTGCGCCGCTGCATGACGTACGTCGCGAGCAGCGTCGCCTCGACGAGCAGCAGGATCATCACCTGGTCGCCGCGCGACAGGCCGTGCGCGCCGACCATCCCCGGGTCGTGCACCGCGCCGGAGATGACCAGCACCATGAGCAGCGCCTGCGTCAGCGCGCACGTCGCGTAGACGGCGAACACGGCGCGCGTGCTCTGCCCGACGCTGAAGAAGCTCAGGCCGAAGGGCAGGATCATCGGCGCCGGCGAGAAGACGCCGAAGAACCAGATGCCGCTGAACGCGCCGAAGACGCACACGTACGCGACCCCGGTCGCGCGCGCGATCGTGTAGCCCGCGTCGATGCGCATCTGCCAGGCCATCCAGCCGCACGACGCGGCGATGGCCAGCAGCGCCGCGAGGAAGATGCGCTTGGCGAGCGGGTCGCCGCCGAACACGGCCAGGGTGGTCGCCGCGAGCACGGCGAACGCGATGGTCACCTTCATGAAGGTGCGCGTGCGGTCGATCTCCTGCACGTGCAGCGTCTCGCGCGGGGTGATGACCGACGTGACGCGCGAGCCCGTGGACTCGCCCGACGGCAGGTCGCTCACTCGCCCGCTGGAGCGATCGCGCCGCGCGGCCGCCGGCTCGGCGACCGTCTGGGTCTCGTCACTCCCCGGCTGCGTGACCGGCTCGCCCATCGCCGGTCCAGTGTATCGCTCTCAGCTCCCTCTTGAGCACCTTGCCCGTCGGATTGCGCGGCAGGGCGTCGAGGAAGACGAAATCGCGCGGGACCTTGGGGCCGGCGAGCCGGTCGCGGCACCAGAGCTTGAGCGCCGCCTCGTCGACCTCGCTGCCGCCGCGGCGCACCACGAACGCGCGCACGCGCTCGCCCCAGTCCGGGTCGTCGACGCCCACGACGGCCACCTCGGCGATCTCGGGGTGGGCTTCGAGCGCCGCCTCGACCTCCGCGGGGTAGACGTTGACGCCGCCGCTGATGATCATGTCGCGCTTGCGCCCCTCGATGAAGAAGCGCCCGTCGCGATCGCGGCGGGCCAGGTCGCCGACGCTGAAGAAGCCTTCGCGCATGCTGGCGCGCGTCGACTCGTCGTCGTTGTGGTAGCCGGCGACGAGCATCTTGTTGCGCACGTACAGCTCGCCGACCTCGCCGGGGGCCACCTCGCGCCCGGCGTCGTCGAGCAGGCGGATGTCGTTTCCGGGCACGGCCTTGCCGATCGTACCGGGCGCGGCGCGCAGGTCCTCGGGCTTGGCGAGCGTGACCAGGCCCGTCTCGGTCGCGCCGTAGAAGTTGAAGAGGACGTCGCCGAAGGCGTCCATGACCTGCACCGCGAGCGGCCCCGGCAGCGGCGCGCCCCCGGAGAAGACCGCGCGCAGGCTGCGCGTGTCGTAGCGGGCGAGCACCTCGGGCCCGAGCGACATGACGCGGTGGAGCATCGTCGGCACGACGGCCGTCGTGGTCACCCCGTAGCGCTCAACGTGCTCGACGAACGCCTCGGGCTTGAACTCGTCCATCAGCACGGCCGTCCCGCCGAGAATGCCGTTCATGGCGAGAAAGCCGAACGCCGTCGAGTGGTAGAGCGGGCAGGCCACGAGGTGCACGTCGTCGACGCGCATCGGCGTCTCGGCGAGGAAGCGCAGGACCGCGTGCATGGCGTCCTTCGGGAACTTGCGGACGGCGCCCTTCGGCTTGCCGGTCGTCCCCGACGTGTAGATGACGACCGCCGCGTCCTCCTCGACCCCCTTCTCGGGCTCGAGGGTCACCCCCGGCCGGTCGAGGAAGTCCTCCTCGTAGCGGCTGCAGCCGGGCGCCTCGCCGCCGACGGCGATGAAGTCGCGCGCCGCGATGCCCGGGAGGCTCTTCCTGGCCTGCTCGACGGTCGGCCACAGGTCGGCCTGGAAGACCATCGCCTTGGCGCCGCAGTGGTTGGCCAGGTACACGAGCTCCGACGGCGTCGACCGCCACGAGACGCTGACCGCCGCGGCGCCGATGCGGCTGGCGCCCCCCTGGACCTCCAGGAATTCCGGCCGGTTGTGCATCATGATGACGACGCTATCGTTGCGCCGCAGCCCCCGGCGCCTGAGCCCCGCCCCGGCCCGGTCCATGCGCTCGTCGAGCTGCGCGTAGCTCAGGGTGCGGTCGCGCCAGCGAAGCGCGACCTTGCTCGGCGCGTTGGCGGCGTGAAACCGGAAGAGCAGCGCCGGGTTGCTGGCGCCGAGCGCGAGCGAGCCGGCCGCCACGCGCAGGCCCGGCCAGGTCAGGGTGTAGAGAAGCCCGCTCTGGCGGGCTACCCGCGAGGCGGTGCGGACCCGCTCGGGCAGCTCGGCCAGGGTGTCGCGCAGCCCCCGCAAAGGTTCGGTCATCATGGGTGGGAAGAGCATATTAACGCGTGATAGCGTCCGTACCATGGTCCCGCCGAGCGACGACGACGAGGTGCGCTGGTCCGAGCGCCGCGGCTCGCAGCGGCACGCGATCACGCTGCGCGTCGACTACAAGCGGATGAACACCTTCTTCGCCGATTACGCGAAGAACATCTCCAAGGGCGGGACGTTCATCCGGACGAACAAGCCGCTCGACGTCGGCACCGAGTTCGTGTTCGTCCTCTCCATCCCGGGCCAGCCCGAGCAGCTGCAGCTGCGCGGCCAGGTCATGTGGGCCGTGGACGAGACCAAGGCCACCGAGAGCCAGCCGGCCGGCATGGGCATCCGTTTCCGCTTCGCCGACGACGCCGAGCGCGCCGCGCTCGAGGCGTTCGTCGAGAAGCTGATGGCCGACAAGCTGGGGGCGGGCGTGGCGTCCAAGCTGCTGGGCAAGACTTGAGGGGCGGCCGCGGCGGACCTACGTTCCGGGACGCATGGTCGATGTGGAAGTCGAGATCCAGCGCCTGAAGAAGGAGCGCAACGCCGTCCTTCTGGCGCACTACTACCAGGACAGCGAGATCCAGGACGTCGCCGATTTCATCGGCGATTCGCTCCAGCTCGCGCAGGCCGCCGCCAAGACGCAGGCCGACGTCATCTGCTTCGCGGGCGTCCACTTCATGGCCGAGACCGCGAAGATCCTGAACCCGCGGCGCACCGTCGTCCTGCCCGACGTCGAGGCGGGCTGCTCGCTGGCCGCCGGCTGCCCGGCCGACCGCTTCGCCGCGTGGATCGAGCGCCACCGGTCCGACGCGGCGGGCCGGCGCGCGGTGGTGGTCAGCTACATCAACTGCAGCGCCGAGGTGAAGGCGCTCTCCGACTACATCGTCACGTCGTCCAACGCCGAGAAGATCGTCCGCAGCATCCCCGAGGGCGAGACGGTCCTCTTCGCCCCGGACAAGAACCTCGGCCGGTACCTCGAGAAGAAGACCGGCCGCAAGATGGTCCTCTGGCAGGGGTCGTGCGTCGTGCACGAGACGTTCAGCGTGCGCAAGCTCGTCGGCCTCAAGGAGCGGCACCCGCGCGCGCTCGTCCTCGCCCACCCCGAGTGCGAGGAGCCGGTCCTGGCGATGGCCGACTTCGTCGGGTCGACGACGGCGCTCCTCAAGTACGCGATCGCCAGCCCCGCCCAGGAGCTCATCGTGGCCACCGAGAGCGGCATCCTGCACCAGATGCGCAAGGCGGCGCCCGACAAGACGTTCATCGCCGCGCCGCCCGACGCCAACTGCGCGTGCAACGAGTGCCCGTTCATGAAGAAGAACACGCTCGAGAAGGTGTACCTGTCGCTGCGCGATCTCGAGCCGCGCATCGAGATGAGCGAGGAGCTCATCGAGCGCGCCAAGCGCCCGATCGAGCGGATGCTCGCGCTGTCCTGATCAGCGACGCGAGGGGCCGCCGCGGGCCGGCGGACGCTCGGAGCGCACGCGCGGCACGGCCTTGACCTCGGTGTCCTCTTCGTCGAGCGGCGGCAGCGGCGCCGCGGCGACGATGCGCCGCGCGGTCGGCGGCGAGGCGGAGACCAGCACCTCGTCGTCGACCACCACTTGAATCCCCTCGTCCTGCGCGGCGGCGGACGCCTCGGCGGCGGAAGGCGGCACGGACCACGAGTCGGCCGACCTGTCGCCCACGTCGGTGGGGGCGGGGTCGTCGTCGCCGCCCCTCGCGGGCTGCACGGCCGCGGGGGGCGCCGCGGGCTTCGGCGCCGCGGGGGCGGGACCGGAGGGAGCGGCGGCGGGGGCGGGGGCCGGAGCCGCGGCGGCGGCTGCGGCAAGCGATGGCGCGTCGGCCTTGGCGTCCAGCTTGGGCGCCGACTCCGCCGCGCGCGGGCTCGATTCGCGCGCGGCCGCCACGACGAGCCCCACCTTCGCGACCATCGCGTCCAGCACGGCCACGAGCACCTCGTTGGTCGTCTTGGCCACGATCTTGTCCCAGCCCAGGGCGGCCAGGATCCCCTTCGGCGTGCCGTCGTTCGTCTCGTGGATGCGCCGCACCCACTGCGTCAGGTCGTCCTTCGTGAGGCCGTCGGCCAGCACGTCGGTGCCCCTGAGCGAGCCGCCCTTGGCGCTGATCGTCTCGAGGAACCAGCGCGCGTCGAACAGGTACAGCTCGTACGCGGTCGACAGCGCCTTGAAGATGGCCTGCTTGGTGAGCTTGCCCCCGCGCCAGAACGACCACAGGTCGCCGAGCGGCACCCAGCGCACGAGCGTCTCGGGCGACAGCCCCTCCTCGAACGCGCCGTGGTCGATGTCGCCGGCCACGAGCGCGTCGTGCACGACCTGCTGCACCTTCTCGTCGGTGTCGCGCAGCGCGGCCTTGATCCCGCGGATGCCCCATGCGGCGACGATCGGCCCGCGCACGTCGCTGGGCAGGTGCCTGAAGACACGGTCGGTGCAGGAGCCTTCGTCGTGCGGGAAGAACACGGCGAGCAGCTCCTGCGAGGTGCGCACGCGCCCCTCCGGCGTGCGCCGGAACTCCTCCAGCGCGAGGCAGAACTTCGGGACGGCGGCGCCCAGGTCGTTGCGAGCCTTGTCCACGGGCTCATCGTATCACGGCCCCCACGCAGGACGCCGGGCGCAGGTCGTTGCACGCCGAGCGAGAGCCGATGACACCACCTGCTTCCGCGGCGATCCGGATTCAAAACTGCGCCTGTCGGATCGTCACGTGCGGGCTCTTGCTGCTGAACGCTGCGATCGCGCCCTTGGGAAACGTCTTTCCCACGATGACGTTCCGCAGGTCCGGGTCGCCCACCAGCGGCGCGAGAGACGCGACGGGCGTGTCGTCGACGTCGAGGAAGGTCATCTGGCGAGCCCCAGCGAGGGGGCCGAGGCTCGACACGCGGGTTCCGTCGAGGTCGACCTCGCGCAGGTTCGGCATCGCGCGCAGGGCATCGATGCGGGTCACGCCCGGATCCTTGATCAGGTGGAGCGTCTTCATGTTCACCAGAGCGGTCAGCGGCGCGATATCGCGCAGGTCGAGATCGTCGCTGATGTGCAGGGATTCGAGGCTCGTGAGCTTCGCGATGGCCGGGATGCTCACCTCTCCGGGATAGGGCGAAGAAAAGAGCAGGTCGTCCAGGCGCTCGAGCAAACTGACGGCGTCCTTGTCGCCGATGGAGCTCGTGTAGAGACGCACCGAGATGAGGCCGGGGAGGCTCGCCAGTGGCGCGAGCGTCGGCACCTTCTCGTCCGTGAGGGCCAGGAAGCGCAGCTGGCGCACGCCGGCCAGGACGTCGACGCCCGGAATGCCCGTGTTCGCGAGCGTGACCTGGGACAGAGAATGCATCGAAGCGAGAAAGTCCCAGCTCGCGGGGTGGATCCCGCGCAGCTCGAGGCTCGGTCGGGTCAGCAGAGTGTCGTATCGATCGCCGGTCATCTTCAACGTCGTCAGCCTCCGGAGCGCTTCGAGCGGGCTCAGATCCGTCAGGCCTGCCGACACCTGGAACATCTGCAGGTCGTGCAGGTCCTGCAGCTTGCCGAGGGCCGCGATCGAGTCGATGCGGCTGGCGTCCAGGATGTGCAGCGAGGTGATGCGCGAGGAGGAGGCAATCGGGGTCAGGTCGTCGATCGGACCGCCGACGATCACTGCCGTGACCCACGGAATGAGGCGGAGCGACGCGAAGCCCGCCGGGGTGGTGTTGTCGCGAAACCGGATCTGGAGGCTGTCGCGATCCGGGCGTGCCGCGAGCGTCTGCGCGGCGGTTTCGGTGACGAAAGTGAGATCGCACGCATTCCCGAGGCAGTGGAGATCGCCGGGCGGCACGGGCTCTGCCGCGGTCGCGCTCGAAGAGGTGGAGGCGACCGGGGTGGCGGCGTGCGTCCCCGACCCCGATTCCAATCGACGGCACTCCCGACCGCACCCCGCGAGCACGAACAGGCAGCCCGCGAACGCGATCCACCGAAGACGCACCTTTCGCATCAGGATGTCCTCATGGTGACGTCGCACTCCTCGTTTCGTGGCACCCCGCGGCAGCCGACGAGACCCGTGGTCGGGCAGCTCGTCCCCCGCGCGCCGCCCTATTTCGAGCACCCTTCGCATCGTGAAGCCTCCTGCAACGGATTCTGCGCGTTCGACGGGGGCACTGGCGGGCACGCCACCACATACTTTCGGACATACCGCTCGGTAGCCTGACGGGAGAGTGAGCCCTCGGGGCTCAGATGCTGGTCATGAGCGTCGTGAGCACGTAGTCGAACGCGAAGATGGCGACGATGCTGGCGACGACGGCCTGCGCCGTCGCCTGCCCCACGCCGCGCGCGCCGCCGGAGGCGAAGAAGCCCTTCTTGCAGCAGATGACGCCGACGACGAACCCGAACACGAGGCTCTTCGTGATCATCATGCGCAGGTCGCTCTCTTGCATGAACTGCTGGATGCGGTCGAAGAACACGCCCGGATCGATGCCCTGCCAGACGACGGCGACGACGTACGCGCCGAGCTGACCGACGACGCCGAAGCACGTCGCGAGCAGCGGCATCATCAGCGTCGTGGCGATGACGCGCGGCACGACCAGGTACTGCACCGGGTTGACGCCCATGGTCGTGATGGCGTCGATCTGCTCGGTGACGCGCATGTTCCCGAGCTCGCTCGCCATCGTGCTGCCGGCGCGCGCGGTGACGACGACCGACGCGAGCACCGGCGCCAGCTCGCGCGACAGCGCCAGCGCCACCACGCCGCCCACCATCCCCTCGGCCGAGAACTGGCGGAAGCCGACGATCGTGCTGACGGTGAACGCCATGCCGGTGAACAGGCCGACCAGCGCGACGATGAACGTCGAGCCGGCGCCCACGAACTCGAGCGCGATGAGCACCTGGCCCAGGCGGAAGGGCGGGCGGAACGTCCAGGCCACCGTGCGCACCCCGAGCAGCACCATGGCCCCCACGTCGTCGAAGAACGCGAGGAAGGGCGAGTAGAAGCGATCGGTGATGCGCGCCGCGCGCGCCAGCACGGAGCGCGCGCCGGCCGGGGCGCGGGCATCAGGGGCCGGCCGGGTCTCCGCCATCAAGGCTCACGATAGAACCGCGGCACGCGCCGCGACACGCTCGTCAGCACCTCCCACGCGATGGTGCCCGCGTTCGCGGCGATCTCGTCGGCCCCGATCGACGACCGCCCGAGCGGCCCTTCCTGCGCGCCGAGCACGACGACCTCGTCGCGGACGGCGGCCCCGTCGACCTCGGTCACGTCGATCATCGTCATGTCCATCGAGACGGCGCCCACGATGGGCGCGCGGCGGCCGCGCACCAGCACGTGGCCCCGGTTGCCGAGCTGGCGCGAGAGCCCGTCGGCGTAGCCCATCGGCAGCGTGGCGATGCGCGAGCGGCGCGGCGCGCGCCAGGTCGCGCCGTAGCCGACCGGCGTGCCGTCCTCGACGTCGCGCAGCGCGACGACCTCGGTGCGCACGCGCATCACCGGCTTGAGCTCGTGCGTCAGCACGGCGTCGCCGACGCGCGGCGAGACGCCGAAGAGCGCGATGCCGGGGCGCACGGCGTCGAGGCACACGGGGCGGGCGGCGCCCCCGTCGGGCCGCAGCAGCGCGGCGCTGCTGGCCACGTGACGGACCTCGGGCGTCATGCGCGCGCGCGCGAGCAGCGCCGCGGCCCGATCGAAGCGCGCCATCTGCTCGTCGGTCTCCTCGATCGTCGCGGCGTCGGCGCACGCCAGGTGCGTCATCAGCCCGCGCACGCGCACCTCCGGCGTGTCGGCGAGGCGCGCAGCCAGCTCGGGCAGCGCCTGCATCGTGACGCCGAGGCGCGCCATCCCCGTGTCCACCTTGAGGTGGACGTCGATCGGCCCCTCGCACAGGCCCGAGCGCACCAGGCGCGCGAAGGCGCGCACCTGCTCGAGGTCGTGCACGACCGGCGTCAGCCCGCGCGCGACGACCTCCTCGTGGGCGCCGGCGTAGTGGCCGCCCATGATCAGGATGGGCGCCACGATGCCCGCCTCGCGAAGCTCGACCGCCTCCTCGACCAGCGCCACGCAGAAGCCGTCGACGTGCGCGCGCTCGAGCGTGCGCGCGACCGCAGGCGCGCCGTGGCCGTAGGCGTCCGCCTTGAGCACCGCCCAGACCCGCGCGCCGCCCGCGTGCCGCCGGACGACCCTCAGGTTGTGCCGCAGCGCCTCGAGGTTGACCTCGGCGCGCGTGGGCCGGACGGCGTCGGCCGGGGCGGCGCGGCGGGGGCGAAGGACGCGGGGCACCAGGGGCTGGGTCATCGCAGCGGAAAACGCGCGCCGGGGCGCCGGCGATTCCGCCCCCAGTTAGCACCCGGCGCCGCGATGGGCCAAGTCGGCGGCCCGGGGGGGCCCCGACCGCGTCGCCTCCGGCCGGCCGTGGGGGCGCCCCGCCTCACTCACCGTGTGCGTGTAGGGCGCAGCGTTTTTCACTCTGCCCTCAACTTTTTCAGTCCACGATTGGAGACGCGAATTTGTCTTTCCATCGCGTGGAAGGACCGTGACGGGAGTGCGAACTAAGTGCGCATGCGGTTCCGTACCCCCCTCCTCGTCTCGTTTGGCGCCGCCGGCGCCCTGTCTGTCGCCATCGGCATGGCCGCCTGCTCCGGCCCTGCGACGCTCGACGCCAACGCGTTCGGCAACCCCAACAGCGCCTCGAGCGGCGGCGGCGGGGGCCCGGGGGGAGCGTCCTGCACGGCGTGCTTGACCGACCAGGATTGCAACGGCGGCTACTGCGCCCAGATCGGCGGCGACACGTACTGCGCGCCCGGCTGCCCCAACGGCAACGAGTGCTCGTCGTCGGCGTCCTGCACGTCGGTCAACACCGCCACTGGACAGACGGTGAGTGCGTGCGTGCCGAACAGCGACATGTGCAGCGGGAGCGGAAGCAGCAGCGGGAGCACCAGCAGCTCGGGTAGCAGCGGCAGCAGCAGCGGGAGCTCCTCGGGGAGCAGCAGCGGAAGCTCCTCGGGCAGCAGCAGCGGCTCGGGCAGCAGCAGCGGGTCGGGCAGCGGCTCGAGCAGCGGCAGCGGCAGCGGGAGCAGCAGCGGCAGCACCGGCAGCGTGGGCCCGAGCGGCGGCACCGTGTCGTCGCTCGTGTTCTTCGAAGTCGGCGACACGCGCCCGGCCAACGTCGACGACACGAGCGCCTACCCGACCTCGACGATCACGCAGATCTACCAGGACATCCAGGCGCTCAACCCCAGGCCGCTCTTCGGCGTGGGGTCGGGCGACTACATGTTCGCGCAGCCCGGCAACGGCCAGGCGCAGCCCCAGATCGACTTCTACATGGGCGCGCTCAAGAACTACACGGGCCAGTTCTTCCCGACGATGGGCAACCACGAGTGCACCGGGTACACGGCGTCCAACTGCGGCCCGAACGGGACCGACGGCGTGACCGAGAACTACACCGTGTTCCTCAACACGATGATGCAGCCGCTCGGCCAGTCGAACCCCTACTACTCGATCAACATCAACGCGACGAACGGCTCCTGGACGGCGAAGTTCGTCTTCGTCGCGGCCAACGCATGGGACAGCACGCAGTCGAGCTGGCTCACGAGCACGATGGCGCAGAAGACGACCTACACGTTCATCGTGCGCCACGAGCCGGACGCGGACACCACCGCGCCGGGCGTGTCGCCGAGCGACAGCATCATCTCGCAGTACCCGTACACGATGAAGCTCGTCGGTCACACGCACGAGAACCGGAAGGTGAGCACGCAGGAGGTCATCTTCGGCAACGGCGGCGCGCCCCTGCAGAGCAGCAGCTACAACTTCGGCTACGGCCTGTTCACGCAGCGAGCGGACGGCGCCATCCAGGTCGACTCGTACGACTTCCAGAGCAACCAGCCGGACATGACCTTCCGCTACGCGGTCAACCCGGACGGCACGCCGGCGCCCTGAGACGACGGAGCGGCTGACGCTCCTCTCGCGCCGGCAAGCGCGGCTCTCGCGCGGGCCGGCGCAGCCATCGCGACGGCACATGCAGCCGTCGCGCCGGCTGTCGCGGCCCACGCGTCGGCCGTCGGCGCAATCGCGTCGGCTCTCGGATCGATCGCAGCGGCCACCGCTGCTCTCGCTCGGGCTGCGGGCGCCATCCCATGGGCTGTCGCCGTTCGCGCGCGGGCCGTGAGAGCCATCGCGTTCGCTCTCTGTCCCCTCGCCCTGGCTGTCACGGCGATCGCGTGGGCTGTCACCGCCATCGCGCTGGGCTGTTGCCGCCATGGCGTTGGCTGCCGCTGGCCTCCGGTCGGCTCCACCGGCCGTCCTGCCGGCCGTGAGAGCCATCGCCCCGGCTGTCCAAGCCGGCCCCCCGGCCGCGAGAGCCATCCCCCCGGCTGCACAAGCCGGCCCGCCGGCCGTGAGAGCCATCCCCCCGGCTGCCCGAGCCGGCCCCCCGGCCGTGAGAGCCATCCCCCCCGGCTGCCCGAGCCGGCCCCCCGGCCGTGAGAGCCATCCCCCCGGCTGCCCGAGCCGGCCCCCCGGCCGCGAGAGCCATCGCCCCGGCTCTCGAAGCTGCCCCGCCGTCTGCCGTCCCCACCCCGCCGTCTCTCGGGGTCGGCGCTGCGGCTCGCGAGGCCGACGCCCCGGCGAGCGCTTCGACGTCTCCCGGCCCTCTCCTTCACCCGCGACGCAGCGTCGCCAGCGGCCCGGCCCACTTGAGCAGCTCGGAGAGCACGTCCGCCGCCGCCTTCGCGTCGACGTCGGCCGCAGTGAACGCGCCGCCCGGGTCGAGGCGCTTGGAGATGAAAGGGATTGTCACCCCCTCGGGGATGGGCATCATCTTGAGCGCGGTGACCGTCTGCTTGAGCATCTGCACCGAGCGCACGCCGCCCGACGCGCCGCCGTAGCTGACGAAGGCGCACGGTTTGTAGTTCCACTCGTGGAACAGGTAATCGAGCGCGTTGAGGAGTGAGGGCGGCGGGCTGAAATTGTACTCGGGCGTGACGAAGACGAAGGCGTCGGCGGCGGCGACCTTCGCGCTCCACCCCTTGGTGTGGGGGTGCTGGTAGTCGCGCAGGCGCGGGTGCTTCGGCTCGTCGATGAGCGGGAGGCTCACCTCGGCGAGATCGACCAGCTCGCAGGCGAACCGCCCGTCGCGCTCGGCGGCGTCGTGAAACCAGCGGCCCACCGCGGCGCCGGCGCGACCCGGGCGCGTGCTCGCGATGACGGTGTGAAGGGTCAGCATGGGGGGGTACCTAGCAGACGAGGGAGGGAATGCAGAGGCTTCGCCGAGAAGGCGGAGCGCGCGCCGCAGGCGTGCCGCGGCCTCATTCGCCGACCGCGCGCGCGCCCTCGTCCTGCGCGCGCCGCTCGACGGCGGCCGCCCGCTCGTGCGCGAACTGCATGCGGTACAGGCGCGCGTAGACCGCGCCGCGGGCGATGAGCTCCTCGTGCGTGCCCACCTCGACGACGCGCCCCTTGTGGAAGACGACGATGCGGTCGGCGGCGCGGATGGTCGACAGGCGGTGCGCGATGATGAGCGAGGTGCGCCCGCGGACGACCTCCTCGAGCGCCGACTGCAGCCGCGCCTCGGTGTCGGAGTCGACGCTGGCGGTGGCCTCGTCGAGCACGAGCAGCGGCGCGTCGCGGTAGATGGCGCGCGCGAACGCGATGAGCTGGCGCTCGCCGGCGCTGAAGTTCTGTCCGCGCTCGTCGACGCGCGCGTCGAGGCCCCCCTCGCGCCGCGCGAACAGCTCCCACGCGCCGATGCGCCGCAGCGCCTGCTCGGCGCGCGCGCGGTCGGGCGTCGCGTCGGACACGGCCACGTTGCCGAGCACGGTGCCGGGGAAGAGGAAGACGTCCTGCGGGACCACCGAGAAGCGCCGGCGCAGGTCGTGCGGCTCGTAGGCGCGCACGTCGCGGCCGAGCACGCGCACCGCGCCCCCCTGCGGCTCGTAGAGGCGGAGCAGCAGGCTGGAGACGGTCGTCTTGCCCGCGCCCGTCGCGCCGACCAGCGCGATGCGCTCGCCGCGCCGCGCCGCGAACGTCACGTCGCGCAGCACCGGGACGCCGGGCTTGTACTCGAAATCGACGTGCTCGAGCGCGAGCGCCTCGTCGGGAGCGCCCGGCGGCGGGCACTCGGACTCGGGCAGCGCCGGCGGCGCGACGTCCTTCTCGTCGAGCAGCTCGAACACGCGCTCGGCGCCGGCCATCGCGCTCTGCAGGAGCGTGTACCGCTGCGACAGGAGGCTCACCGGCTCGAAGAACTGGCGGATGTACTGCGTGAAGGTGACGAGCAACGCGAAGGTGATCGCGTGGTTGCCGACGCGCTGCAGGCCCGCGAACCAGAGGATGCTCGCGATGCAGAGCGTGCTCACCATCTCGATCGACGCGTCGAGCACCGCCTCGTAGTAGATGGCGCGCTTGTTCGAGTCGCGGTAGCCGGCGTTGACGCCGTCGAACTCGCGCTGCATCGTCGCCTCGCGCACGAACGCCTGCACGACGGCGATGCCGTTGACCTGCTCGTTCAGGTAGGCGTTGAGCCGCGCCACGCGCGTGCGCACGTCGCGGTACGCCTGGCGCGATCGCTTGCGCACGAAGTTGACGATGAGCCCCACGACCGGCAGCGCGAGGAACGACACGACGGAGAGGCGCCAGTCGAGCGCCACCATCATGACGACGACGCCCGTCAGCGAGATGAGATCGCCCATCGCGTTGAGCGCCCCGGACGCGAACAGCTCGCTGACGGCGTCGACGTCGTTGGTGGCGCGCGTGACGAGGCGCCCGACCGGCGTGCGGTCGTAGTACCGGAGCCGCAGCCGCTGGAAGAACTGGAAGACGGTGCTGCGCAGATCGGCCATCGCGCGCGCGCCGGCGATCTGCATCGCGTACATCTGCACGAAGGTGAGCAGCTGCGCGACGACGAGCAGCGCAGCGAGGCCGAAGCCGTCGCGGAACAGGCGGTGCGCGTCGCGCACGTCGGCCTGGTGCACGACGTCGCCCATGAGCAGCGGCCGCACGAGGTTGACCGCCGCGATGACGACCAGCGTCGCGAGCGAGACCCACAGGTAGAGCGAGTGCGGCCGCACGAACGCCCAGAGGCGGCGCAGCAGGCGCGTGTCGTACGCCTTGCCGATGGCCCCCTCCTCGTGGAAGGTCGCCAGCGTCTTCTGCGCGCGCGCGGTCGGCTGGGGGGCGGGCTTGCTCACGACGCCGCCGCCCCTTCCGGCGCGACGCGCCCCGGCTCGATCGACGGCGCGTCGAGCTCCTCGAGCTCGCTCGCCATCTTCTGCTCCTCGGCGAAGGCGGCGTAGATGCCGCCCCCGGCGACGAGCTGCTCGTGCGTGCCCTGCTCGACGATGCGCCCCTCGTCGAGCACGACGATGCGGTCGCAGCGCGACGCGGCCGCCACGCGGTGCGTGACGAGCAGCACCGTGCGCTTGGCCGCCTGTCGCTCGATGGCGTCGAGGATCGCCGCCTCCGTCTTGGCGTCGACGGCCGAGAGCGGGTCGTCCAGGATGAGGATCTTCGGCTCCCAGACGAGCGCGCGCGCCAGCGCGATGCGCTGCTTCTGGCCGCCGGAGAGCTGAACGCCGCGCTCGCCGACGACCGTGTCGAACCCCTCGGGCAGGCCGAGCGCCTCCTCGAGCACCTGCGCCTCGCGCGCGGCGTTGCGGACCCTGTCCTGCCCCTCGGGCGAGTCGACGTCGTCGAGCGCGAAGCCGACGTTGCGCGACACGGTGGTCGAGAAGAGGAACGCGTCCTGCTGCGCGTAGCCGATGACCGACCGCACGGCCGCCAGCGGCAGCTCGCACACGTCGGCCCGGTCGATGCGCACCGTGCCCGCCGGCGTGGGCAGGAGGCGCGCGAGCAGCATCGCGAGCGTCGACTTGCCGGACCCCGTGCGCCCGACGATGGCCAGCGACTGCCCCGGCGCCACCTGGAAGGAAACGTCGTCGAGCACCTTGCGCTGGCCGTAGGCGAAGCTCAGGTGCGTGACGTCGAGCGCGCCGGCCACATTCGCCGGCGCCGGCAGCGGCCCGTCGACGACCTCCGGCTTCGCGTCGAAGACGTCGCGCAGGCGGCTCATGCTCGCGCGCCCTCGCTGGACGATGCTGAGCGCGAAGCCGATGGCGATCATCGGCCAAGTCATGCGCGCGAACGCGCTCCAGAACGCGAAGAACCCCCCCTGCGAGACGCCGCCCCCCTGGGGCCCGCGCAGGAGCAGCGTCGAGCCGTACCAGAAGAAGACGAGCACGCCGATGGAGGCCACGGCGCCGATGGTCGGCGCCAGCGAGCCGCGCAGCCGCGCCAGCGCCAGGCTCGCGTCGAGGTACTCCTTGTTGGTCTTCTCGAAGCGCGCGCGCTCGCGCTCCTCGAGCGCGAAGCTGCGCACGACGCGCACGCCGGCGAGGTTGGCCTGCAGGACGTCGCTCATGCGCCCGAGCGACGCCTGGTTGTCGCGCATGCGCACGTACAGGCCGCGCGACACCGCGCGCGAGAGCAGCGTCACGAGCGGCAGCGTGGTCAGGCACGCGAGCGTGAGCCTCACGCTGACGCCGAGCATGATCTGCAGCGCGCTCGCGAACGCGAAGCAGACGTTGACGACGTTCAGCACGCCGAAGCCGTAGAGCATCCGCACCTGCTGCAGGTCGCTCGTCGACCGGCTCATGATCTCGCCGGCGGGCATCTTGCGGTAGAAGGCCGCCCCGAGCTGGTGGAGCTTGCTCAGCAGCTCGAAGCGCAGCTCGTACTCGACGTCGCGCCCGGCGTTGAACATGTACCAGCGGCTGGCCACGCGGACGACGAACGCCCCGAGGGCGAGCACGAGCATCGTCGCCGCCGGCTTCCAGGCCGCCGACGGATCGGGGCCGAAGACAAGGTCGATGGCCGCCTTGGACTGCCAGTCGATCCGGTTCATCGCGAACTGGAAGGCGGCGAGCGTCAGCGCGCCGACGACGTACTGCGGCATGTGGCGGCGGAACTGGCCGCGGAGCGTCGTCGGGTAGCTGGGGGTCACGATCGAACCGGCAGAGGCTTTCTATGAGATGACGAAAGCCGCGGTCGGTCGCGCCCCTCGGCGCAGTCGGCGAGGTCTTTCACGTCGATGCGCACGGCCAGCAGGCCCAGCATGACCCGGGCGCCGCCCTTGCCATCGAGCTCCTGCACGACGCCGACCTTGCCCGAGAACGGCCCGTCGAGCACGCGGACGCGCGCCCCCTTGTCGACGGACGCCGCCGGACGGCTCGTCAGCATGGGCCGGCGCCGCGAGCCGGCGCGCAGCAGCGCCAGAGGCCGGGGCAGGCGTGCGGCCGGCTCGCGCTCGCCCTCGGACTCGCCGTCCGCCTCCGCCTCCGGAGGGTGCACGCGCGACGACGCCCCGAGCGGCTCGCGGTCACGGTCGCGCTCGCGCGATCGCCCGCGCCCACGGCCCTTGCCACCCTTTCCGCCGGCGGCGTGCGCCCCGCGCGCGGCCGCGGCGCTCGGCGACCCGTCGCGCTCTTCGTCGCGGCGCGGCCGATCGTGGCGATCGCGCCGGAGCGGGCGCGCGCCCGCCGCCTCGTCGTCCGGCGACGAGGTGAGCATCGCGAACGGCAGCCCGAGCGCGACCATCGCGTCCTCGAGCTGCTCGTCGAGCGACGGCGCCTCGGCCGCTTCGCGCCCGTGCGGGCGCGCGCGCGCCTGGCGGGCCGCGTGCGCCACGGCGACCGCGCGGGGCACGCTCCACCCGAGCCAGAGCGGCTGCCCGTCGCGCTCGACGCGATCGAGTAGCGCGCGCACCTCGTCGGTCGACGCGCGCGAGGCGGGGGTGCGCGGCCCGTCGCCGGAGGTGCCGACGGCAAACTGCTCGGGCAGCGCCTCGAGCGCGGCGCGCAGCTCGAGCGCCCGCTCGGGGTCCGCCAGGCGCTCGCGGGCGCCCCGCAGCTCGTCGGCCGGCAGCAGCAGCGCGACCTCGACGTGGCCCGCGTCCATCGTCAGCGCCAGGCTCGCGCACGGCGCGTCTACGGGAGCCCCGGGACGCACCAGCCGCACGCGCTGGGTCGCGCCCTCGTCCACCGCGCGGGGCTGGACGTCGACCCCGAGCTCGCTCAGGCGTTCGACCACCCCGCGTGCCCAGGCCTCCATGCGGTGCCGAAGCTCCGCGCGCGGGCGGCCGAACGCGCTCGCGAGGGAGGACATGCCGAGACGTTTGCGCGAGCGCTCGCGCCTTGTCAATCGCAGGCAGGGCCACCTTGACGCGTCGCGCCATCGTTCTTACCCCTTTTCGGCAGAGGCCATGACAGGATCGCTGGATTCTCCGGACCACGGACGCGAGGTCGCGCGCGAGCTGCTCGTGCACCTGGTGTTCGGCTTCGCGCTGGCGCTGCTCGCGGCGTCCTGGTGGATGGCGAGCCGGTAGCTCGCTCGAGCCGCTCGTTCCGACGGGGCCCCACACGTGCTACGGAGACCTGCGTCGTCGCATCTTCTCAGGGAACCCCGTGCCCCGCACCAAGCCGAGCGCCACGACCGAGCCGAAAAAGAGGGCCCCGCGCGCGAAGGGCCAGGCCCGCGCCGCGACGCCGACGCCTGCGCCGCGCGACGCCGACGAGGCGCCGCACGAGGCCGAGGCGTCGGGCACCGAGGGCGACGAGGCGGACGGCGCCGAGACGGACGGCGCGGACGCGGAAGGCGGCGGCCTGGCCGACGAGGTCGACGAGCCCGAAGCCGAAGCCGAAGTCGTCGAGGGGGAGGACGAGCCGCACGCGTCCAGCGCGCCGGCGAGCGAGAGCAGCGCGTCCATCGAGCGGTTCGACGCGCTGCAGACGTACCTGCGCGAGGTGCAGCGTCACCCGCTGCTCACACCGGAGGAGACGCACGCGCTCGCGGTGAAGTTCGTCGAGACGCAGGATCCGGCGATCGCCGCGCGCCTGGTGACGTCGAACCTGCGCCTCGTGGTCAAGATCGCCTACGAGTACCGCCGCGCCTACAAGAACATCATGGACCTCGTCCAGGAGGGGAACATCGGCCTGATGCAGGCCGTCAAGCGCTACGACCCCTACCGGGGCGTGAAGCTCTCCTCCTACGCGGCCTGGTGGATCCGCGCATACATCCTGCGGTTCATCCTGAACAACTGGCGCCTGGTGAAGCTCGGCACGACGCAGGCGCAGCGCAAGCTCTTCTTCAACCTGCGCAAGAAGCGCGCGGAGCTGCAGGCGCTCGGCATCGACCCCACGAACGCGGAGATCGCCAAGCAGCTGAACGTCCCCGAGTCCGAGGTGAGCGAGATGGACGTGCGCCTGCAGGCGAGCGAGAAGTCGCTCGACGCGCCCGTCGGCGACTCCGAGGGACGCGCGATCGCGAAGGTCGACATGATGCCGAGCCTCGCCGAAGGGCCCGAGGCGCTCATGGCCGACAGCGAGCTGCAAGGGCTGCTCAAGGAGAAGCTCGCCGCCTTCCGCAAGACGCTCGAGGGCAAGGACAAGGACCTGGCCATCTTCGACGAGCGGCTCGTGGCCGACGAGCCGCTCACCTTGCAGGAGCTGGGTGATCGCTTCGGGATCTCGCGCGAGCGCGTGCGCCAGCTGGAGCAGCGGCTGACCGGGCGGCTGCGCGAGTACCTGCGCGACGAGATGGGCGACGCCGTCGAGGTCGCCTGAGCGGGATCGCGACGTGGCGCTCTTCGTCGTGGCGACGCCCATCGGCAACCTCGGCGACGTGACCGCCCGCGCGCTCGACGCGCTGCGTGCTTGCGCGCTGATCGTCGCCGAGGACACGCGACGCACCCGACATCTGCTCACGCACTTCGGCATCGGCGGCAAGCCGCTCGAGCGGCTCGACGCGCACGCGACCGGGCCGGACGTGGCGCGCGTCGTCGACCGCCTGCGCGCCGGAGAGGACGTCGCGCTGGTGACCGACGCGGGCACGCCCTCGGTGAGCGATCCGGGCGAGCGGCTCGTCGAGGCGGCGATCGCCGCGGGCGTGCGCGTGGTGCCCGTGCCCGGGCCGAGCGCCCTCCTGGCGGCGCTCGTGGGCAGCGGCGTGGCCGGCGACGGGCGGTTCCGCTTCTTCGGCTTCCTGCCGCGCGAGGGGAGCGCGCGGCGCGAGGCGATCGCGCGGGTGTGCGCGACGGCGGAGGCCGCGGTGCTCTTCGAGGCGCCCAACCGTACGCGCGCCACGCTGCGCGACTTGGCCGACGCGACGCCCGAGCGGCGCGCCTGCGTCGCGCGCGAGCTCACCAAGGTGCACGAGGAGTACGTGCGCGGCACGTGCGCCGCGCTCGCCGCCGACGACCGCGAGTGGATCGGCGAGGTCGTCCTCGTGCTCGGGCCCCACGAGCCGGAGGCGCAAGCGGCGGCGATCGACGACGCGGCGGTCGACGGCCGCATCGACGAGGCGCTCGCGCGCGGCGAGCACGCGCGGACCATCGCCGAGCGGCTCGCGGCCTGGAGCGGCCGCCCGCGGCGCGCGGTCTACGAGCGCGTGATCGCGCGCAAGCGCAGATGACTACAGAGCTTGGCCGAGGGCGCTGTCGATGGCGTGCGGGTCGAAGCCGATCATCACCTTGCCGCGCACGTCGATGACCGGGATGGACCCGGCGGGCAGGCCGTTCTTCGCGAGCTTCTGCTGCATCTCGCGCGCGGCCGCCGGGTCCTTCTCCACGTCCTTCTCGACGTACGGGATGCCCTTGCGGCGCAGGTAATCCATCGCCTGGTGGCAGGCGCCGCACCACGACGCGCCGTAGACGATGACGACGGGCCGCGACGCGGGCTTGCCGGGTGCCCCGACATCGGCTTGCGCGCCCGGGGCGCTCGACGCCGGCGGCGCGGCGCTCGCCAGCGTGGGCCCGGTCTTCTCGCGGCGCGCGACGGCGATCGCCTCGAAGTCGGCGCGCGCCATCGTGCGCACCGGGTAGGTGCCGTCGGGGCCCGCCTGGCGCAAATCGACGACGTAGACGCGGTCGGCGTGCGTGCCGTCGTCGCGGTTGGGGTCGACGACGCGCACGCTGTCGCGGCCCATCAGGGGCACGTCGGCAACGCGCGTCTCGACGTGGAAGTCCCCCTTGTCGTCGATCCACGTGAGCAGCAGCCCCTGGGTGTCGTCCCTGACGGTGATGGGCGGGGCGGCGGTGCCCGCGGTGGGCGAGGCGTGACCGCGCTTGCACGCGACGCTCGGGCCGACGACGAGGGTCAGGGCGCAGAGCAGCGCCCACGCGCGCACCAGCCTCACGCCAGCTCCTCCGACAGCCGCGCCCATTCGACGAGCATCGCGTCGACCTTCCTCGTCAGAGCCTGCTCCTCCTGCGCCATCTTCGCCAGCTTCTCCCAGTCGTCGCCGGGCGCCGCCTTGAGCTTGGCGCGCAGCGCGTCGAGATCCTTCTCGCCCGCAGCGATGGACACCTCGAGCTCCTGGACGCGCTTCTTCTTCTTCTCGAGAGCGCGCGCCGCCTGCTTCTGCTCCTCGTGCTTCTTCTTGCCGTCGTCCGGTGTGACCGTAACCGCCCCGGCCTTCGTTTCGTTCCCGGGGGGCGGCTCGCTCCTCTTGCTGCGGGCCGGCGGCGGCTCCGCGGGCTGGGGGGCGGGGGCGCCGTTCGCCCCGAACCGCTCGTAGTCGCGGAAGCCGCCCGGGTAGACGTCGGCCCGGCCGCCGCGCACGCTGACGATGCGCGTCGTGACGTTCTCGAGGAAGCGGCGGTCGTGCGACACGAGCACCACCGTACCCTCGAACGACGCGAGCGCCTCCTCGAGGATCTCGGCGGCCGGGATGTCGAGGTGGTTGGTCGGCTCGTCGAGGAACAGGAGATTTCTCGGCTCGAGCAGCAGCTTCGCCAGCGCGAGGCGCGAGCGCTCGCCGCCCGAGAAGCCGCTCACGACCCGCAGCGGGTCGTCGCCCCAGAAGCGGAAGCGCGCGAGGTACTGGCGCGCCGCCTCCACCGTGAAGTCGCCGCGCACGCGGCGGACGTTGTCGACGGCGGTGAGCGAGGGGTCGACGTCGCCGAGGTGCTGGTCGAAGTAGCCCTCCTGAAGGTTGGTGCCGCGCTTGACCGTGCCCCCGTCGTGGTCCGGGTCGCCGCGGCCGGCGAGCAGCTTGAGGAGCGTGCTCTTCCCGGCGCCGTTGGGGCCGACGACGCCGATCCGCTCGCCGCGGCGAACGAGCAGATCGAGCCCCTCGAAGAGCACGCGCCCGCCGCGTTCGGCCGCGAGGCCCTTGGCGTCGAGCACGATGTCGCCCGTGCGCGCGGCCGGCGCGAAGCGGAACGCCACCCGCTCGGCGCTCGCCCACACGTCCTCGGGGCGCTCGAGCCGCTCCAGCTTGTCGAGCATCTTGCGGCGGCTCTGCGCCTGCTTGGTCTTCTGCCCCGCGATGTTCTTGCGGATGAAGTCCTCGGTCTTGGCGATCAGGTCCTGCTGCCGCTCGGCGAGGGCGCGCTCGCGCGCGAGGTCCTCCTCGCGGGCGACGACGTACTCCGAGTAGCGCACCGGATAGGCGCGGAAGCTGCGGCGCCCGAGCTCCATCGTGGCGCGGCAGCTGTTGTCGAGGAACGCTCGGTCGTGGCTGACGATCAGCACCGCGCCGCGATAGTCCGCGAGCCACGCCTCGAGCCAGCCGATCGAGTCGAGGTCCAGGTGGTTGGTGGGCTCGTCGAGCAGCAGGACGTCCGGCTGCTGCGCGAGGACGACGCCGAGGCGCAGCCGCCCGCGCTCGCCCCCCGAGAGCGACGCGACCGAACGCGCGAGGTCGCGGTCGGAGAAGCCGAGGTGGCTCGCGAGGGCGGCGACCTTGTGTTCGAGCTCGTCGCCCCGCGCCAGGTGGTAGCGGTCGGTGAGCTGCGCGAGCCGCTCGAGCGCCTCGTGCGCGCCGCTGGCGGCGTCCTCCTGCGCGCGGCGCAGCTCCTCGCGGAGCTCGACCACCTCGCGAAAGCCCGAGAGGAAGGCGCCGAGTACGTCCCCCTCGGAGGAGATCTCGTGCGACTGGCGGTAGTAGCCGAGCGTCGCCTCGCGCCGCAGCACGACCGTCCCGGCGTCCGGCTCGAGCTCGCCGGCGACGATCCGGAGCAGCGTCGATTTCCCGCTACCGTTCGGCGCCACGAGCGCCACGCGATCGCCGATCGCGAGGCTGAAGGTGACGTTCTCGAAGAGCGTGTCGCCCGCGTACCCGAAGCGCAGGTCGGCCACCTGGAGCACGGTCATGAACGAGACGACGACGTAGCACGCAGGATCGCCATGGCGCCATGCCGTCGAGACGATGGAGGAGCCGCCCTAAGGGCTCCCACCACCCCCTGAATCCCGGCGGCTTGGCGGCCTGGCGCCTTGACGTTCCGGCCGGTCAGCGCCTGGTCAAGCCGCGGTACTCGAGCAGGGGCTTGATGTCGGGCTTGCCGTAGAAATGGTCGAACAGCACCTTCGGCTCCTGGGTGCGGCCGCGCGAGAGGATCTTGTCGCGGAAGATCTGACCCGCGACGCGCGACAGCCCGCCGTGGGCGTGGAACCAGGCGCCGGAGTCGCGGGCGAGCACCTCGCTCCACATATACGCGTAGTAGCCCGCCTCGTAGCCGGTATCGAAGATGTGGCCGAAGTACGGCGAGTGATAGCGCGGCGGCACCGGCGCGTACGACACGTGATCGCCCTGGAGCGCGGTCGCCTCGAACGCCATCACCTTGTCCGGCGTGGGCAGGCTCGCCTCGGGCGCCTGGTGCCACGACTGGTCGAGCATCGCGGCCTCGAGGTACTCGAGCGTCGCGTAGCCCTGGCCAAACGTCTCGCTCGTGAGCACCTTGTCGAAGAGCTTCTTCGGCATCGGCTCGCCCGTCTTGTAGTTCTTGGCGTAGTTCGCGAGCACCTTCGGCTCGCGCGCCCACATCTCGTTGAACTGGGACGGGAACTCGACGAAGTCCGGAGGCACCGCCGTGCCCGACAGCGTCGGGTACTTGCAGTTCGAGAGCAGGCCGTGCAGCGCGTGGCCGAACTCGTGGAACATCGTCGTCACCTCGTCGAACGTCAGCAGCGTGGGCTCGCCTGCCGGCGGCTTCGGGATGTTCAGGTTGTTGACGACGACCGGCTTCTCGCCGAGCAGCGTGTCCTGGTTGACGTAGTTGTTCATCCACGCGCCGCCCTGCTTGCTGTCCCGCTTGTAGTAGTCGAGCAGGAGCAGGCCGAGCGCCGCGCCGTCGACGTCGCGGACCTCGAACACGCGGACGTCGGGGTTGTAGACCGGCAGGTCCTTGCGCTCGGTGAACGTCAGCCCGTAGAGCTCGTGCGCCGCGTAGAACACGCCGTCCTGCAGGACGTGGTTCAGCTCGAAGTACGGCTTCACCTCGTCCTCGCTGTAGCTGTACTTCGCCTTGCGGACCTTGCCGGCGTAGTACGCCCAGTCCCAGGGCTCGAGCTTGAAGGTCTTCTGCTTCGCCGCCTTCTGGTCCTGGTCGATCTCGCGCTGGATCTCCGCAGCCTCCGCCCTGGCCTTGCCGAGCGCCGCCGGCGCGATCTTCGCGAGCAGGTCGTTGACCGCCGCCGGCGTGCCCGCCGTCTCCTCGGCGAGGGCGTACGCGGCGAAGCTCGGGTAGCCGAGCAGCTTGGCCTTCTGCGCCCGGAGGTGGAGGATCTTCACGACGGTCTCGGTCGTGTCCGTGGCTCCGCCCTGGCCGCGGTCGGACGACGCCTCGAAGATCTTCTGCCGCAGCGCGCGGTCCTCGAGCTCGGCCAGCGGCGGCTGGACGGTCGTGTTCTGCAGGGTGACGAGCCACTTGCCCTCCAGGCCCCGCGCCTTCGCCGCCTGCGCCGCGGCGCCGATCTCGCCCGGCGACATCCCCGCGAGCTGCTTCTCGTTCTCGACGACGACCGCGCCGTCCTTGGTCGCCTTCAGCACGCGCTGGCGAAACTGGGTCTGCAGCGACGAGAGCTGCTCGTTGATCTGCTTGAGCTCGGCCTTGTCGGCGTCAGGCAGGCGCGCGCCGGCGCGCACGAACTGGTCCTCGTAGCGCTCGAGCAGCTGCAGCGACTCCGGGTCGAGCTTGAGCGACTCGCGCTCCTTGTAGAGCGCGTCGACGCGGGCGAAGAGGGCCGGGTCGAGGAAGATCGTGTCGGAGTGCGCCGACAGCTTCGGCGAGATGTCGGCCTCGATCTTCTCGAGCGCGTCGTCGCTGTTGGACTGGCTGAGGTTGAAGAACACCATCGAGACGCGGTTGAGGAGCTGGCCGGCCTTCTCCATGGCGACGATCGTGTTGTCGAACGTCGGCGGCGACGGGTCGTGCGCGATCGCCTGGATCTCCTCGAGGTGCTTGGCCATGCCCGCCTCGAACGCCGGCATGAAATCGCTGTCCTTGATCTTGTCGAAGGGCGGCAGCTGGTAGGGCAGCGGGCTCGGCTCCATCAGCGGGTTCACCGCAGCCGGCGCGGGTGCCGGCGTCGCCTTCGGGGCGGGCGGCGGAGCCGGGGCGGGCGCCGGGGGAGGCGCGACCGGGGGCGGAGGGGAGCCGCACGCGACGAGGGCGGCGAAGAGCGGGGTGGCGATTCGGATCTTCACGGGGCGGGACCATAGTTCTACTGCCGGCCGTTGGCCATCGGCCGTCGGCCGTCAGCGCGAGAAGGCGGGAAGCAGGGCGCCATGGCGCTCCACGCCGCGCCTACGTCACCGCCGCGAGGAGGGCGCCCACCGTCGCGTCGAACGCGCTGCGCTCGCCCGCGTCCTGGCGGAGGAACGCCTCGATGCGCGGCAGGCGGGCCAGCGCCTCGTCGAGATCCTTGTCGCTGCCCTTGGCGTACGCGCCGAGGGTCACGAGGTCGCGCTTGGCCTCGTAGGTGGCGAGCAGCGCGCGAAGGCGCCGCGCTCCCTCGCGGTGCTCCTCGGCGACGATGCCGTCCATCACGCGCGACAGCGACACCGTCACGTCGACCGCCGGGTAGCGACCGCGCGCGGCGGTGGCGCGGTCGAGGACGACGTGGCCGTCGAGGACGCCGCGCACCTCGTCGGCGATCGGCTCGTCCATGTCGCCGCCCTCGACGAGCACCGTGTAGATCGCCGTGATGCTGCCGCGCGGCCCCTGGCCGGAGCGCTCGAGCAGGCGCGGGAGCATGGCGAAGACGCTCGGAGGGTAGCCGCGACGCGCGGGCGGCTCGCCGGCGGCGAGGCCCACCTCGCGCTGCGCGCGCGCGAAGCGCGTGACCGAGTCGACGAGAAGCAGCACGCGCTCGCCCCGATCGCGGAAGTGCTCCGCGTAGGCGGTCGCCACCTGCGCGGCGCGCAGCCGCTCGAGCGCGGCGACGTCGCTCGTCGCCACGACGACGACGCTCTTGCGGCGCCCGTCCTCGCCGAGCGACCGCTCGAGGAACTCACCCACCTCGCGCCCGCGCTCACCCACGAGCGCCACGACGACGACGTCGGCGTCGGCGCCGCGCGCGATCGCGCCGAGCAGCGTGCTCTTCCCGACGCCGGAGCCGGCGAACAGGCCGACGCGCTGCCCCTCGCCCAGCGTGAGCAGCCCGTCGACGACGCGCACCCCCGTCGCGAGCGGCCGCGCGACCGGGCGGCGGTCGAGCGCCGCCGGCGGATCGCGATCGACGGCCACGAGCTCCCCTTCGATCGCCGGGCCGCCGTCGAACGGCCGCCCGAGGCCATCGACCACGCGCCCGAGCAGCGACTCCCCCGCGCGCACCTGCAGCGGCCCGCCCGTCGCCTCCACCTCGTCGTCCGGCCCGACGCCCGCGAGCGCGCCGAGCGCCATGCCGATCGCCTCGCCGCGGTCGAAGCCGACCACCTCGCAGGCGAGCGGCTCGCCGCGGCGGCGCACGAGCACGACGTCGCCGACGCGCACGCCCGGCATCGCGAAGCGCAGGCTGAGCCCCGTCACGCCGAGCACGCGCCCCGAGGCGCGCACCGTCGGCACGGCCGCGAGCTTCGCGCGGAGCGCCTCGATGTCGAGCGGCATCCGCCGCATTGTAGAGCGGTTCGCCGCGGCCGCCCGCTCACTTCGCGCTGGCCGCGCGCCGGTCCTCGTCGGCCGGCTCGCCGCGCAGCTCCGCGTCGAGCTCTGCGATGAGCTCGCGCGCGCGCGACGACAGCGCCGTCGGCACGTCGACCTGCACGACGACCACCAGCGATCCGCGCCCGCGCCCGTCGAGGCGCGGGATGCCGTGGCTCTTCATCGTGAACACGGCGCCCGACTGCGTGCCGGCCGGCAGGGCCAGCGGGACGCTCGCGTCCTCCTCGTCGGCCGACAAGGCGGGGACGCGGACCTCCGCGCCGAGCGCCGCGTCCGTGAAGGACACGTGCACGCGCGTGACCAGATCGGCGCCGTCGCGCTCGAAACGATCGTCGCCCTCGACGTCGAGCTCGACGTAGAGGTCGCCCGGCGGCGCGCCGTGCGGCCCCGGCATGCCCTGACCGGGCACGCGCAGCCGCTGTCCTGCGTCGATGCCGGCGGGGAACGTCACGTTCACCTTGCGCGCCTTCTCGACCGCGCCCTGCCCCGCGCACGACGCGCACGCCTGCTTGATGACGCGGCCGGCGCCGCGGCAGCGCGGGCACGTCGACGTGAACATGATGAAGCCGCGCGCGTTGGACACCTGCCCGGCGCCACGGCACTGCGGACACGTCTCGGGCTTGGTGCCCGCCTTGGCGCCGGTGCCCCCGCAATCGCTGCACGCGGTGGGGGCGCGCACGCTGACCTCGCGCTTGCAGCCGAAGGCCGCCTCGCGAAGCGTCAGTCGCACCTGCACGCGAAGGTCGTTGCCGCGCGCGGCGCGGCCGCGGGCCGAGCCGCCGAAGCCCATCGACCCCGAGAACATCTCGGCGAACAGGTCCTGCATGTGGGCGAAGACGTCGCCGATGCCGTCGAAGCCCGGCCCGCCGCCGGCGCCGTCGAGCCCGGCGTGGCCGAACTGGTCGTAGATGCGGCGCTTCTGCTCGTCGGAGAGGATCTGGTAGGCCTCGTTGATCTCCTTGAACTTCGCCTCGGCGCCCGCGTCCCCCTGGTTCCTGTCCGGGTGGTGCTTGAGCGCTTCGCGCCGGTACGCCTTGCGCAGCTCGTCGCCGGACGCTTCGCGCGGTACGCCGAGGACTTCGTAGTAGTCGCGCTTGGACATCGACGGTGCGAACTCCGTGGCTCTCGCCGCGCCGCCCTCCCCTTGCGTTCAGGCCGGAATGGGCGCTGGCGCAGCGCAAGTTAAGCCTGGGCCGGGACCTGTCAACGCAGTTCTTCGCGACCCGCGCCGCCAGGGCCCTCCCCGTCGCGGCCCAGCTGCTGCAGCAGCGCGGCCTGCCGCTGGATCTCGGCGCGGGCGCGCGCGAGCTCCTCGCCCGACTCGGCCCGCACGCGGGCGTCGTGCTCCTGGGTGAGGGCGCGTCGGAGGGCGTCGAGCTCGTCGAGCGCCGTGGCGAGCTTGCCCTCGAGGTCGGGGCTCGGCCTCGCCGCCGCGGGCCTGGCGGCTGCCTCGTCCAGGCGGCGCTCGAGCTCCTGCACCGCCCACGCGGTCGCCTGCCCCTCGCCCTCGCGCCGGGCCAGCTCGAGCGCGAGGGCATCGAGCCGGGCGCGAAGGCGCGCGTTCTCCTCGATGAGCGCGTCCTGCTCGGACGGGCCCTGCTCGACCGGCGGCGGCTGCGCGGCGTGCTCCTCGAGCGCGTCGACCAGCTCGCGCACCATGCGCTCGCGCCGAAGGATCTCCGCCTCGAGCAGCCGGATGGCCTGCGCGCGGTCGCGCAGCGCCTCCTCGTAGCGCTGGAGCTCGACGGCGTGCAACTCGGCGGCGCGCGACACCTCCGCCTCGAAGGCCGCGAGCCTCCGCTCTGCGCGCTCGGCGCGGGGGGCGAGCTCCTCGACCCGCGCCGCGGCCGTGCGCCCGGCCTCCACGTCCGACCGCGCCTCGGCCACCTGCGCCGAGAGCGCGGCGATCTGGTGAGCGCGATCGGCCAGCGCCCGCTCGAGCTCCGCGACGCGCAACGCCGACGCGCGCAGCTCGTCGTTCTGGACCTGCAGCGCCTCCGCGCGCAGCCGCTCCTGCACCAGATCGGACAGCGCCGCCTCGAGCTCGCGCGCGTGCGCGGCCGCAGGCGGAGGGGCGGGCGGCGGTTCGGCCGCCGCAGGCGCCTCGACGTGCTCGGGCGGCTCGACCTGCTCGGGGGCCTCGGCCTGCTCCGGGGCCTCGCCGTGCTCGAGGGCCTCGACCTCCGGCAGCTCGACGATGACGTACGGATCGAGGCGCACCCCGCGCTGGCTCGCGAGCGCGACGAACACCTCGGGCGCGCGCTCGCCGTCGGCGAGCTGCGTGTCGACGCTCACCGCTGGCGACTCCTCCTGTTCGCCGAGCTCCGCGAGCGCCACGCCGCGGAACGGCAGCTGCGCGATCATGCGCACGTCCTCGAACTCGGCGGCGACCAGATCGAACAGCTCGTAGTAGTCGAACGCGCCCAGGCCCTCGGCCTGCGCGGCGTCGCGGTTGGCCGCCGCCACCACGGCCGCGCCGGTGTCGCCCACCATGCGGCGCACGCGCGCGAGCAGCTCGGCCGCGTCGTCGAACAGCCCGAGATCGGGCACGACGACGAGGTCGAAGGCCCGCCCGCGCAGCGCGTCCAGATCGTCGTCGGGCCCGGCGACGACGACCTGGCGAGCGCCCATCTGCTCGAAGCGCTCGCCGAGGCCGAGCTCCGCGTCGCCCAGGACCGCCACGCGACGGCCCGATGCCAGCGACTCGGCGTACACGGCGAGGGCGTGCAGCGGGGGGACGCGCGATCCGGGGCTTTGCATGCGGAGGGGAGACGTTTCTAGCCTCTCCGGGCGCCGATTGCATTACGCGGCGGCAGGGGCCGCCGGATGCCCTCCGGACGGCGCAGGCCGGCTGCGACGGCGGTCCGGCTGCGTCCAGGCGGTGGCCTGGACGCTTGAGCGCCGGTCGGTGAGCGCGTCGGCGAGCGCGCGGACGAGCGCCACGGCAGCTGCGCGCGTCAGGGCGTGCGGGACGAGGCGCATCACGCGTTCGTCGGGACGGCGCCCGGGCACCACGTGCGTGCCGGGCAGATCGCGGGCGAGCCGGGCGGCCGCCGCGCTGCCGTCGAGCACGCGCGCCAGCACCTCCGGGGTCGCGGCCCAGCCCACCGGCGTGCTGCTCCAGGCCAGGCCCACCTCGACGCCGACCACCCCCGGCATCGCCACGCGCGGCAGCACCAGAAGACGCAGCTCGTCGGGGCGGGACCACGGCGCGACGCGCAGCGCCGGCAGCCGCTGCAGCGCGCGGAACAGGCGCGCGAGCCAGGGCGCGGCCGCGTGCACGCCGTCGGGCGGACGCTGCGAAGCGCGCCCGGTGACGACCAGCGGCACGAACGCCGTCGCGTCGATGACCACGAGCCAGCCGGCCTGCGCGTCGAACCGGTGCACGAGCACCGCCGCGGCGGCGACGAGCGACGCCAGCCCCAGGGCGACCGGCGCGCTCGGGCCGAGCGGGGCGCCGGCCGACGCGAAGGCGTCCTCGGGCCTGAGCGCGAGCCACCGCCCGGGCCCACGCGCCAGCGGCCGGACGGCAGGGGCGCGCACGGCGGCGCCCAGCGTGGCCAGCGCGATGCACGCCGCTCCCCACGTCGACTCGCCCGCGATCTGGAGGCCCACGCCGGCCGCGAGCGCGACGCCGGCCAGCGGCGCGCGCAGGCCCTCGGGCAGCGGCAGCAGCGCGCGCGTCGCCCCCGCTCCGCCGCTCGATCGCACCACGGCGCGCACGCCCCCCTCGGCGCGCTCGCAGTCAGCGGCGAAGGCTCGCGCGCGACGGCGGACGAGCAGCCCGAAAACGAGCGCCAGCGCGCCGAGCGCCAGCGCCAGCGATGCCCCGCGCACGCGGTCCGGCTCGCGCGGAGGACGCGCGTTCACCGGCGGGCGCAGACGCGGATCGGTCACGTTCGGCAGGGCGCGGGGATCGACGCGCACCGTCCAGGTCACCGACTCGCCGCGCCCGACGTGCGGCCGCACCAGCTCGAGCACGTCGCGCCCAGGCTCGCGGCGCAGCGACGCGACGGCGTCGATGTCGACCGCGCCGGTGTCGGCCACGATGGGCTGCGGCGGATCGGGCGCGGCGGGCAGGTCGATGACCGTGCGCGCACCGTCGAACCCCTCCCCCGCGACGGGCCCCGACCACGACAGGCGCCAGCTGCCTCCGTCGCGCGTGAGCGCCCGCGAGGCGGCGAGGTCGATGCGCCAGCGGAGGTCGAAGGCGAAGGTGCCGTGCATCGCCGCGCGTGGCTCGTCGACGTCGATGCGTACGGTGCGCGAGTCGTCGTCGCGCCGTGCGGCGTGTGCCGACAGCGTACGGCCGTCGTCGGCGGTGACGGAGACCTCCGGCTCGATCACCGCGGCCGGGTCGACGCCGACCAGATCGAGCCGACGCAGCGGACCGCGCACGACGTGCCAGCGCAGCGTGTGCTCGACCGATGCGACGCCGTCCGGATCGACGCGCACGTGCACGTCGTCTCCGGTCGGGTGCGACTCCTGCCAGGCCAGCGCGCGCCCCGGCGCGAGGAGCGCCAGCAGGGCGGCAGCCAGGGCGAGGGCTCGTTGCACGGACATGTAGGCGGAATGCTCACCTCATGTCGCGCGCGCGGCCAACTTTCGATGCAGCGACGGAGCTAAAAGCCGCCGTGCTGCAGGAAGCCCGCGACCACGTCCTCGATGGCGGCGCGCGGCACCTGCATCGTCGTGACCGCGCCGTGCTCGGGGCCGTTCGACTCCGCCGTCAACGTGAACGGCATCGCGACGAGGCCCTGGTGGGGCAGCTTCTGCGCATCCTCCAGGCTCTGCATCGCGTCGTGCGACGTGGCGCCGAACAGCACCGCGAGCTGCTCGACCACCTCGGGCAGCCCGCGCACCGTCACGAAGCCCCCTGCACCGACCGTCGCGTTTTTCAGCGCGGCGAGCTCCGGTCGCGCGTTCAGCGTGTCGCCGCCGCCCGCCATCGCCGCCGCCACCTTCGCGGCCACCAGCCCTTCGTCGCCGCCCGACGCGACCCAGGTGCGCTGCCCGTCGGGCACGACGAGCACGTGGAGCACGAGCGGCCGACCGGGCTTGGCGGGCTTCTTGTCCGCGGCTTTCGGCTGGCTGGCACCGTGCGCGGGGTGGGTGACGCGCTTCTCGGGCGCGTACGAGTACAGTGAGAGCACGTAGTGCTGCGTGCCGGCCGGCAGCTTCGCCCCCCTGGGCGATGGCGCCGTACGCAGCGACGGCGGCGGGGCGCCCGGGTGCTTGGCGCGGTACGCCGCCACGACCGGCGGCTTGCCCCACGCCGCCGAGAGCTCCTTGAGCGCGCCGGCGACGCGCGCCGACGGCTCGCCCAGCTCGATCACGCGCCAGCCCAGCAGCGCCTCGGCGCTCGCGCGCTTCGCCTCCGCGCGGCTGCTCGCGTCGGCCTGATCGCCGAGCGCCTTCTCGGCCGCGAACGCCTTCTGCGTGGCCGCCGGGTCCAGACCGCTCGCGTACGCGACCGGCGCCGGCGACGCGAGCTTGCCCAGCGCGTCGAGGATCGGCTTGCGATCGGCGTCCTTGATGCCCTGGTCCCCGAGCGCGTCAGACGCGAGCTTGAGCACGAGGTCGCGGCCCTTCGCGACCTGCGCGTCGTCGAGGCCGCGGTCGAAGAACGCGAGGTCGGCGTCGCCCGGCAGCTGCCAGAACTCGCCCGGCACCGGGCCGCTGCGCTCGGCGTGGCCGGTCATCAGCTTGCCGAGCTCCGAGGCGCTGCCCGACAGCTTCAGCGTCGTCGTGAGGTTCGCGCCCGGATCGGCGAGCTTCAGGTCCAGATCGAGCGTGTCGAGATCGAGCGCGAAGTCGGCCAGGTCCCCCGCCGCGACCGAGAGCGCGTCGCGGGTGCCGGCGGCCTGCCCGCCCAGCACGCCGCCGAGCAGCAGCCCGAGGAAGCGCTTCTGCTCTTCGATCGTCGCCTTGAGCGGCGCCATGCGGACCTCGACGTGCGCGTCGGCGTCGGTCGAGGGGGCGCGCGTCGCCGTGCGCGTCAGCCACGGCCCGAGGTCGGCCAGCGCCTTGGGGCTGAAGCCGCACACCAGGCGCACCGGCGCCGCGCCGTACGCCGGCGCGAGCTCGCAGGTGCGCTCGCTCCCGCCGTCGCCGTCGTCGGGCGATCCGTCTTGCGCGTCGTCGCCCGCGGGGGCCGGTTTGCCGAGGCCCTGGATGAGCGTCGTCCCGTTGTCGCCGGGCACGAGCTTGTAGCGGTCCGCCAGCGACGCCTTCACCTTGTCGGGATCCTTCACCGCCGCGGACACGGCGACCGCGGGGTGCAGCTGCATGCCGCTGCCCGAGACGGCGACGGCGAAGTCGATGGGCTGGTCGACGTCGACGATCGGGCCGATCGCCTCGCTCGTGACGAGCTCGGTCACCTGCGCGGACTCCGGCATCGGCAGCTTGGACCAGCCGTGCACGATGCCGAGCGACGCGCCGGCCTTGCTCAGCCGGCCGGTGACGACGAGCCCCTGCGGATCGGGCAGGGGCGACAGATCGGGCGTCAGGGGCGGCGGCGCGGAGGCCACCGGCTTGGCGGCCGCCGGGGCCTGCGGCGCGGCGGGAGCGCCTCCGCAGGCGAGCGGCAGGGCGCAGAGCGCCGCGAGAGACGGGAGGGCGAGGCGGAGAGCCATGGTGGCCCCGCAGCATACGCGAGCCCACTTATCAATCTAGTCGCGCGTGATGCGGGAGAGTAAGCAGCGCCACGCTCGGGATGTCGCCTCCCCCTCGCCTCAACCCTGCCCAGCGCGAAGCCGTCGAGCACGAGTCCGGTCCGCTCCTCGTCCTGGCCGGCGCCGGGTCCGGCAAGACGCGCGTCATCACCCACCGCATCGTGCGCCTGCTCGAGCGCGGCGTGCCCCCGCAGGCCGTCGTCGCGCTCACCTTCACCAACAAGGCGGCCGCCGAGATGCGCGACCGCGTGCGCGCGATGCTCGGCGGCGCGACCGGGAAGGGCGGCAAGTCCGGCGACAAGGCCGCGCGCGCGCTGACCGTGTGCACGTTCCACTCCTTCGGCCTCAACGTGCTCGGCCGGGAGCGGACCGCGCTCGGCGGCGCGTTCACCATCTTCGACCAGGGCGACCAGACGTCGCTCGTCAAGCAGCTGCTCCGCGAGGCGGGCGCCGAGCGCGCCTACGACGCGCAGGCGGTCCTGGCGCGCATCTCCAACGCGAAGAACGCGTTCCAGTCGGCCGAGCAGCTGCGCGAGCGCGAGGGGGACGCGTACGACGAGATCACGAGGGTCGTCTACCCGCGGTATCAGGCGGCGCTTCGGCGCTACCGCGCGTTCGACTTCGACGACCTGGTGTGCGAGGTCGCGCGCCTCTGGCGCGAGAACGACGAGGTGCGCGCGCGCTGGCAGTCGAAGTTCCTGCACGTGCTCGTCGACGAGTACCAGGACACCAACCGCGCGCAGCTGGTGATGCTGCAGCTGCTCTGCGGCGAGCGGCGCAACGTGTGCGCCGTGGGCGACGACGATCAGGCCATCTACGGCTGGCGGGGCGCCGACGTGCGCAACATCCTCGCGTTCGACGAGCACTTCCCGGGCGCCCGCGTGGTCAAGCTCGAGCAGAACTACCGCTCGCGCGCCCCCGTGCTGGCGGTTGCGAACGCCGTCATCGCCAAGCGCGTCGACGCCAAGTGGCGCAAGGTCCTCTTCACCGACAAGCAGGGGGGCGACACGGTGCGCCTCGGGGTCGCGCCGACGCCGGAGGTGGAGGCGACGTGGGTCGGGCGCGAGATCCGGCGCCTGCTTCGCGACGAGGGGCGGCGGCCGCGCGACGTGGCGGTGCTCTACCGCTCCAACGGTCAGTCGCGCCTGATCGAGGCGGCCCTGCGGGAGCAGGGGGTCGCGCACCGCGTGGTCGGCGGCACGCAGTTCTTCGAACGCAAGGAGGTCAAGGACGTCCTCGCGTACATGAAGCTCGCGCTCAACCCGGCCGACGAGATCAGCCTGCGGCGCGTCATCAACTACCCGCCGCGCGGCATCGGCGAGACGACGCTCGAGCGCCTGGCGATGCACGCGGCCACGCAGCAGTGGCCGCTCTGGCAGTGCGTCGAGCGCGTCGACGCGTTCGACGACGTGCCGACGGCCGCGCGCGAGGGGTGCCGCGCGCTCGCGCAGCTGATGGCCGACGCGCGGCGCGAGCTGTTCGGCGCCAAGCGCGCGCCGAGCGAGGTGGCGGCGTCGATCGTCGAGCGCGTGGCGCTGCGCGGGGAGCTCGTCGCGAGCGCGCCGTCGCCGGACGCCGCGGCCAAGCGATGGGCGAACGTCGAGGGCGTGCTGGCGACGCTGGCGCGGCGAGAGGCGCGCGAGCAGGGCGCGGGCACCGACGGTCTGGGGGCCTTCCTGCAGACGCTGACGATGGACATCGAGAGCGACGGCGACGACGCCGGCGACGTGGTGACGCTCTCGACGCTGCACGGCAGCAAGGGGCTGGAGTTCGACGTCGTCTTCCTCGTCGGCTGCGAGGAGGGCTACCTGCCGCACGCGCGCACGCTCGACGTGCGCGCGACCGACGTGGCCGACGCGGGCGGGGCCGACATCGAGGAGGAGCGACGCCTCTTCTACGTGGGCGTGACGCGCGCGCGCGAGCGGCTCGTGCTCTCGCGTGCCAAGTCGCGCGTCTTGCGCGGCAAGGCGGTGCCGCGCACGCCGAGCCGCTTCCTGCTCGACGTGCCGGCCGAGCTGCTCGACGAGCAGGAGCTCAAGGACGAGTCGCCCACCTCGACGCAGGAGGCGACGGCGAACGTCGCGGCGATCCTCGCCATGCTCGGGCCCCGCTGACCGCATCCGTCGCCGCTCGACCGGCGCCGCGTGGAAGAGCTGGCGGCCGGTGCCCTTCGCGAAAGTGAGCTAGAGAGGGTCGCGGTCGAGCGTGATGCAAGACGTGCTGCAAGCGGTCCGCAAGGCGTGCCTGCCGGCGGTGTGGTCCCAGGGGGTGAAGCTCGCCCGCGACGGCGCCGCGACCGCGAGCGCGGCGACCGCGGACGAGCTCACGTTCCGCGTGCGGGCGCCCGGCCACGCCATCGCCCTGACGGTCACGATCTACGTCGAGGGCCCGGAGTGGACGTGCGACTGCGACGGCAAGACCGATCCGTGCGCCCACGTCGCGGCGGCCATCATCGCCGCGGCGCAGGCCGCCGAGCGCGGCGAATCGCTCGCGCCGACCCCCGCGTCGAGGCCGGCGCGCCTCGAGTACCGGCTGGGCGTCAAGGACCGCCTGCTCACGGTCGTGCGCGTCCTCGTGCACGGCGACGGGCGCGAGGAGCGGCTCGTCGAGTCGATCGCCTCGAGCCTGGCGCGCGGGCGCGCGCCCGAGGGCTGGACGCCGACGCACGAAGACCTGCGCGCCGAGCGCGTCCTGGGCACACCGCCGCGCGAGGTCGTGCAACCGGGCCGCGTGCGCGATCTGTTCGGGGCGCTCGCGACCGGCGCGGAGGTGACGCTCGATGCGGCCGTCGTTCGCGTCTCGGACGAGCCCGTGCTCCCGCGCGCGCGCGTCGAGGACGCGCCCGGCGGAGCCTTCGTCCTGCGCCTCGAGCGCGACGCGAGCGTCACCGCGGTCGTCGCCAAGGGCGTCGTGCGCTGCGGCGACGTGCTGCACCCCATCGGCGAGGCGTCGAGCACCGGCGAGCTGCTCGAGCGGCTCCCGCTCGAGCGCACCTTCCGCGCCGCCGAAGGGGTCGATCTGGTCACCACGGTCCTTCCCGAGCTCGAGCGCAAGATCGACGTCGTCGTCGCGACGGCGCGGCTGCCGCGGCCCGCGGCCGACGCGCGCCCGCGCATCGCGATGGACCTGTCGCACCAGGGGCACACGCTCAGCATCCTGCCGACCCTCGTCTACGGCGACCCGCCGGTCGCGCGCGTGGACGGCGACGCGCTCGTCGCGCTCGGCGACGCGGTCCCGACGCGCCGAGCGGGCGAGGAGCGCGAGGTGCTGCGCCAGCTGCGCGACGAGCTGAACCTCGTGCCGGGGCGGCGCGTCGACTTCGACGGGACCGAGGCCATTCGCTTCGCGGCCAAGCTCCGCGAGTGGCAGAAGCGCCACGGCGGCGCGAGCCACGGCGAGGCGTTCACCGAGCGCCCGCTCCGCCCCCGGATGGTCGTCGACGGCGGCTCGTACGAGGTCGTCTTCGAGCTCGACGTGGACGCGGCCGACGGCGGCGACGCCGGCGATCGCGCCGGGAGCGACGGCACGCGCGCCGACGCCGCCGGCGTGCTCCGCGCGTGGCGCGACGGGCTGGACCTCGTGCCGCTGGCAGGGGGAGGCTGGGCCCCGCTGCCGGCCGACTGGCTCGCTCGCCACGGGCACCTGGTCGCCGATCTCCTGGCCGCGCGCGGGACCGACGACAAGCTCGGTCCCGCCGCGCTGCTGACGCTCGGACCGCTCTGCGATGCGCTCGACGCGCCACGCCCCCCGGAGCTCTCGCGCCTCGCGCCGCTCTTCGGCCAGTTCGAGGGCATCCCGCGCGCGCGTCTTCCCGACGACCTGAACGCTTCCCTGCGCCCGTACCAGCAGCAGGGCGTCGACTGGCTGGCGTTCCTGCGCGACGCGGAGCTCGGCGCCGTGCTCGCCGACGACATGGGCCTGGGCAAGACGCTGCAGACGATCTGCGTGCTGCGCGGGCGCGCGCTCGTCGTGTGCCCGAAGAGCGTCGTGCACAACTGGGTCGACGAGATCCGGCGGTTCCGCCCCGGCGTTCGCACCGCCCTCTACGAGGGACCGCGCCGGCAGCTCGATCGCGCCGCCGACGTCACGCTCATGACCTACGCCGTGCTGCGCATGGACGCCGAGCAGCTCGCCGGCGAGGAGTGGGACGTCGTCGTGCTCGACGAGGGACAGGCCATCAAGAACCTCGGCAGCCAGACGGCGCGCGCCGCCTTCGGCCTGCGAGGACGGTTCCGCGTGCTGCTGAGCGGCACGCCCGTCGAGAACCGTCTCGAGGAGCTGTGGAGCGCGATGCACTTCGCCAACCCGGGCCTGCTCGGCGGCGTCAGCCATTTTCAGGAGCGCTACGCGAGCCGCATCGCCAGCGGCGACCCCGACGCGGCCGCGCGGCTGCGCGCCAGGATCCGCCCCTTCGTCCTGCGGCGGACGAAGGGCGAGGTGCTCCGCGAGCTGCCGCCGCGCACCGACACGGTGCTGCACGTCGAGCTCGACGAGGCCGAGCGCAGCGTCTACGACGCCGTGCGCGTCGCCACGCGGAAGAGCGTGGTCGAGAAGCTCGGCCAGCCGGGGGGCGGCGGGGTGCTCGCCGCGCTCGAGGCGCTGCTGCGCCTGCGGCAGGCGGCGTGCCACGCGGGGCTCGTCCCGGGGCAGCAGGCCGACACGTCGTCGAAGGTCGAGCGCTTGGTCGAGGCGCTCGAGGACGCCGTCGCCGAGGGGCACAAGGCGCTCGTCTTCTCGCAGTGGACGTCGCTGCTCGACCGCGTCGAGCCGCACCTGCGCGCCGCCGGCATCCGCTTCACGCGCCTCGACGGATCGACGCGCGATCGCGGCGCCGTCGTCGGCGAGTTCCAGGACGACGGCGGGCCGCCGGTCCTCCTCGTATCGCTCAAGGCGGGCGGCACGGGCCTCAACCTCACGGCGGCCGACCACGTCTTCCTGCTCGATCCGTGGTGGAACCCGGCCGTCGAGGACCAGGCGGCCGACCGCGCGCACCGCTTCGGACAGGAGCGCCCGGTCATGGTCTACCGCCTGGTCGCCAAGGACACCGTCGAGGAGCGGATCCTGGCGCTGCAGGAGAGCAAGCGCCGCATCGCCGACGTCGCCCTCGGCGCGGCGAGCCAGGCGGCGGGCATCACGCGCGAGGACCTGCTCGCGCTGCTCGAGTGAGCGTGAGCCGCGGAGGGCGCCTCGCGCGACTACCATCGCGTGAGGGTCATCGTCCCCGCGCTCGTCGCGTTCTCGATGTTCTGTGCATGTGGGGGCGGAGGCCCCTCCTCGCGCGGCCCGGGCGCGACCGGTGACGACGGCGGGGCGGCCGGGTCGGGCGCCGGATCGCTGGGGGGCGACGACGCCTCGACCGGCGGCGGCGGCGGCGCACCCGAGCAGCCGACGACGTGCGCCGAGGCGGCGAGCACGCAGAGCTACGTCGGGTGCGACTTCTGGCCGACGGTGGTCTTCAACCCCGTCTGGTCGGTGTTCGACTTCGCCGCCGTCGTGGCCAACGCGGGGACGTCGACCGCCGACGTCAGCGTGCAGCGGGGCGGCGCCGCGGTCGCGACCGCGACGGTGGCGCCCGGCAGCGTGGGCGTCCTCTACTTGCCGTGGGTCGCGGAGCTCAAGGGGCAGGACTTCGACGGATGCACGCTGGGGGCGCGGCCGACCGGCTCGGTCCTGGTCCCCGGAGGCGCCTACCACCTGACGAGCACCGTGCCGGTGACCGTCTGGCAGTTCAATCCGCTCGAGTACGAGGGCGGCAGCGGCGGACCGCCGGGCAAGAGCTGGACGTGCCCCTACGCGCCTGCGACCTGCAACGGCAACGGCGTCGACTGCCTCAGCGTCAGCAACGACGCCTCGCTGCTCTTGCCCACGCCGGCGCTGACGGGCAGCTACCGCCTGTTCGGCTGGTCGGCGACGACGTACGGCTCGTCCACCGCCCCCGAGCAGGACATGGACTCGCCCGGTGCGTTCGCGATCACGGCGACGCAGGCCGGCACGCACGTGACGGTGAGCCTCGGGGCGGGGGGCGCCATCGCGTCGGGCCCCGGCGTCGCGGCGACGCCCGGCGGCGGGACGCTCTCGCTGACGCTCGGAGCGGGCGACGTGGTCGAGCTGCTCGCGGCGCGCGGCGCGTCGTACGGAGCGGCGGACGCGGACCCGAGCGGGGCCGTCGTGCTGGCGGACCACCCGGTCCAGGTCATCGCGCTCGACGCGATCACCGACGTCCCGAGCCCGCTCGTGTCCGGCGGCGGGTGGGCCGACCACCTCGAGGAGACGGTCCTGCCGGCCGAGTCGCTGGGGCGCCGCTACGTCGTCGTCCCGCCGACCGCGCCCGCGGGGAGCGCGAGCGCAGGCCACTACGTGCGCCTGTACGGCAACCGCGACGGTACCTCGCTCACCTACCCCTCCGGCACGCCGCCCGCCGGCGCGCCGACGTCGCTCGCCGCGGGCCAGGTGGTGCAGCTCCCGGGGCTGGTGACGCAGCCGTTCGAGGTGCAGGGCTCGAGCGAGCTGGCGGTGGCGTCCATCATGCCCGGCGGTCAGCTGCAGGACCCCGGCTCGAACGACCCGCAGGGCGATCCCTCGCTGACGTTCGTCGTGGCCGAGGAGCAGTTTCGCACGCGCTACGTCTTCCTCGCACCGACCGACTACGCCGAGAGCTACGCGGACGTCGTCGCGCCGCACGGCGCGCACGTGACGCTCGACGGCAAGCCGCTGACGGGCGCGGCGTCGTCGGTCGGACCGTCCTGGGACGTGTACCGCGAGCCGCTCGCCGGCAGCGGAGGCTCGCACGTGCTGATCGCCGACGTCCCGGTGGGCCTGCAGATCATGGGCTTCGGTCACGCGACGAGCTACTACACACCGGGCGGCATGAACGTGCGGCACGTGGCCCCGCCGCCGGCGCCGCCGCAGTGAGGGTCCATCGATCGACTCGCCCGCGGCGCAGCGTCGCGCTCGCGGCCGCCCTCGGCCTGTGTGCGTGCACGGCGTCGTGCACGTGGCTGGTCGATCTGAGCGGTCTGACGGACGGCTGCGACGGGGGGTGCGGCCGCCAGCAGGACGACGCCGGCGACGGCGACGGCGACGTCGACGGCTCGACCGACGGTCGGACGAGCGACGCGGGCGCGGCCCCGGGTTGCGCGTGTGCCGACCGGGCGCCCTCGCCCTGGCAAGGGCCCGTCGCGCTGTGGGAAGGCACGGGCGCGCCCCCCTCGTGCCCGGGAGCGTACGGCGCCGACGTGCTCGATGCGTTCGCCGATCCGGTCGCGCCACCCGCCTCGTGCACGTGTGCATGCGACCCCCCGGCGGGCGCGAGCTGCGCCTCGAGCTGGTCGGCGACGCTCTACGACGATCACGCGTGCACCACGCCGTGCGGCGCCACCACGCTGACGCTCGGCGCGTGCGCCGACGTGCAGGGGACCTGCGCGAACGTGTACGGGCTGTCCGCGACGGCGCAGGCCACTGGGGGCGCCTGCGCACCTCGGGCGACCACGCAGCGACCCGGCTGGTCGTGGTCGCGAGCGGCGCGCGCGTGCGCCCCCACCGAGCTCGCCGGCACGAACGCGTGCGGCGCCGGGCAGATCTGCGCGCCTGCGCCCGCGGCCCCCCTCGAGCCGACGCTCTGCATCGTCGCCGCCGGCGACCTCGCGTGCCCGGCGGGCGCGTACTCGGTGCGTCGCGTGTACTACGGCGACGCGGCCGATGGACGAGGGTGCGCGCCGTGCACGTGCGGCGCTCCCTCGGGCGTGACGTGCACGGCGACCGCGCAGCAGGGGTGCGGGCAGACGGGGCCGAGCATCCCGTTGCCCACCCCGTGCGTCAGCCTCGAGGACCCGGGCAGCGTCGAGCTGACCGCGAGCGCGACGCCGACCGGCGGATCGTGCTCGCCGTCCGGCGGCGAGCCGACCGGCGCGCTGACGCCCACCGCGCCGACGACCGTGTGCTGCACGCCTTGATGCAGCACGGATATCCAGGCGATGCTCGAGTACGCTGATCCCGTGCGTTCGCGCTCGGTGCTCTTGGTCGTGCTGCTCGCGCTCGCGGGGTGCCGCGGCTGTGCGGGCTGCAGCGAGGACGACGCCGAGGAGCAGGAGGAGCGCGACATGCAGCGCGACCACTTCTGGCGCGCGCGGATCGCCGTCGTCGGGCGCGGGACGGTCAAGACGGCCGTCGCCGCGTTCGACTGCACCTCCGACGGCGCTACGCAGCGCGGCGATTGCGGGCCGAAGCTCGTCCGCTTCAAGGAGGGTGCGCCGCCCCTCTTGAAGGCGCTGCCCGCGCCGGGTTGGCGCTTCGAGCGCTGGGGCTCGCGCATCCGCGAGCCGGATGGCGGCACGCACCCGCGCCGGGGGCCCATGCCCGACGGGCTCGTTTATCTGAACGGCTTCGGCTACTCCGACACGGGCGAGCTCGAGACGGTCACCGCCGTCTTCGTGCCCGATGCCGCTGACGCTCAGGTCGGCGTGCAGCCCTGACCGAAGCAGATCTGAAGCACCGGATGCAGCTCGATGCCGTTGGGCGCGACGCCCGTCTGCCCGTGGATGTAATCGAAGAAGCCGACGCCGCGCACGGTGACCGTCTGCGCCGGGTACTGCGGCGACGACGTGACGGTGACCTTGGCGTCCACGGTGGCGCGGGCGTGCGAGATGAAGCAGCTCCACGAGCTCCCGTTGGCGCAGCTGGGATACGGGATCTCGGCGATCATCGTGTGCGTGCCGTCGCTCAGGACCATGTGGTAGTCGCTGTCGGTCTCGAGCTTGATCATCGTCAGCGTGACGTCCTTCAGCTCCCAGAGCGTCGTCTCGGTGGGCGACTCGCGGCTGCTGCCGCCGCCGGCGGCGGGCAGCGCGACGAGCGTCGCGATGGTGTTCGGCTGCGGGACGAGGCTCACGCTCGCCGCCTGCGAGTCGGTGCCGGTCTTGATGTTCCAGCGCTCGGTGCCGCAGGAGCCGCCGTTCATCGTGTAGTTGCCGGGTCCTGGGCAGGTGATCGCGCCGCCGCTGCTCCCACTGCCGCCGCTGCTGCTGCCGCTCCCACCGCCGCTGCTGCTCGTGGCGCCGCTGCTGCTGCTCCCGCTACCGCCTCCGCTGCTCCCGCTGCCACCTCCGCTGCTCCCGCTGCCACCTCCGCTGCTCCCGCTGCCGCCTCCGCTGCTACCGCTGCCGCTCGCGCCCGATCCCGATCCGCTGCTGCTCGTGGCGCCGCTGCTGCTGCCGGTGCCGCCGTCGCCGACGGCGCCCCACTCCGTGGGGGAGCCCGACGAACCGCAGCCCGCGGTGCCCAGAGCGAGCGCCAGGGCCGCGCTCACGGCCAAACATCTGCCCATCGTCATCGACCCGCACGCTACGGCGCTGCGCACGCCATTCGAGGCGAGCGCGCGTCTCGAACGTGACACCTTCGAGCGCAACGCAACGTTTCAGTACCACTGGCCGGCCCGCGGAGGGCGCCCCGGGTGTCCAGGGACACCCCCGAAGCTGGCCGGGCCACGCTCGTCTCCGCGTAAGCACGCGACGTTGCACGCGTCCGGACCGGGCATGCCGCACGCTTTGCCCTTGCGTCGCATTGGCCCGGCCACATACACGTAGCACCCACCTTCACCCACTCTTCGGGGGACGCTCATGCGCTTCATCGGCACGCTCGCTCTCGCATCGCTCGTCATCGGCTCGGTCGCCTGCTCGGCCTCGCCCGCCTCGAGCGCCGCGCCGCCCGCCACCCCCCCCTCGCCGTTCCTCACCCAGTACGTCGGGGAGTACGACGCCGCGGCGGCGGGCGGCGTGCAGCAGCTCCTCTTGCACATCGACGGGTCGTTCGAGGCGGTCGTCGATGGGCAGACGGCGGGGGGGACGTTCGCCGGATCGGGCGCGACGCGCGATGCCAGCGCCACGCTCACCACCGGCGACGGGCGGACGTTCACCGCCACGTTCCGTTCGGTGTTCCCGGCGAGCGGCGCCCCCCCGCAGAGCTTCGTCGATCTCGCGAGCGCCTCGGGCCCGAGCACGTCGCTCGCCTCCTCGTGGATCGCCGGCAGCGAGGCGATGTGCGACGCCACGCAAGGCACCTGGCACGACGACGATCCCGACCCAGCGACGGGCCTCGACTGCACGTGCGGCGAGGGGCACCTGTACATGCCGAGCCGCGGGGGCTGCGTGCAGGCCGGCGGTTCGAGCGATCCGCAGCGCCTCCCCTTGCCCGATGACGACCGGCGCCGCGCCGGCACCTACGAGGGCTCGCACCACGTGTCATCGATCACCCTCGCCGCCGACGGCACCTACGACGCGACGATCGACGGCCAGGCCGAGCACGGCACGTGGTGGGACGGCCGCACCGCGGGGCTGCTCGGCGGCGGCGGGGGAGTGCCCATCGCGTGCACCAGCGCGCGCCACGCGTTCTCGGCGACGCTCGACGACGAGGGCACGGTCACCATCCGCTGGACCGCCGACGATCGCGAGACGCTCACGATGAGGCGCTGAGCGCGGCGGCTCGCGGGGCGGCCGGCTGCTCACTGCGGCGGCGGCGTGCCCGCGTCGACGGTGACCGTCGGCACGCACGTCGACTGCCCGGCGCCCGTCACCTGCAGCGGGGCGTTGCCGAGCGTCTTGATGGTGTTTCCCGCCGGATCGTACTCGTAGACGATGTTGTTCTCGAAGGCGTAGAAGCGCGCGCCGAAGTAGGCGAGCGCCTGGCTCCCGGTGCCCGGCGCGTTCACGTTCTGCGTCTTGACGACCATCGCCGTCGCCGGGTCGATCTCGTAGAGCGGGTGCGGGCTCGTGTACGCCTCCAGGAACCACAGCTTGCCGTCGCCGATCGACGTCATGTCGCCGCCGGGCGCGCTCACGGACGGCGTTCCGACGACCCCGAAGCCGCCCGAGGCGATGTCGAACCTGCCCAGCTGGCCGGTGTCCTGGCTGAGCAGGAAGAGGCTCGTGTCGTTGTTCGTCACCCCGACGAACGAATCGGCGAAGTCGCTGAAGCTGGCCTGCGGCTGCCACTTGGCGGCGACCGAGCACGCGGCCGTCTTCGTGCTCGTCTGGTAGACGTTGCCGTCGCCGACGACCCACGCGGTGCCGTTGCGATCGACGGTCATGTGTGTCGGGTTGCTCGTGCACGTGAGGTTGCCGATCTTGGTGAACGTGAAGGTCGGCGGCCAGAAGCTCCAAAGCTCGGCGGGCTGGCCGGTCACGTAGACCATCTGCGCGTTGGCCGGGCAGCTGCCGCCGCCGTCGCCGGGCGGCGCCGCGTCCTGGGCGCCGCCGCCGCTCGAGAGGCCGGCGTCGTCGCCCAGCGAGGCGTCGTCGCCGGTCCCCGGCCCGCCGCTCCCCGGACCGGTGCCCGTCCGCCCGCCGTCGGGCGCGAACCCCGAGCCGCCACGCGCCCCACTGCAGCCCCACAGGGCGAGCAACCCCAGTCCAAGCAGCGCGCCGATGCGCATGGTTCGCCCTCCCGCGCGCGCCTCCCGCGCAGCGCGAGCCAGCAATGTAGCTCAACCGTGCGACGCGCGCCCGGCCGGGCGCGTCACCCGCCGAGCGAGCTTTCCAGGTCGGCGAGCAGATCGCCCGCGTCCTCGATGCCGACGGCGAGGCGCACCAGGCCGTCGGCGATGCCGATGGCGGCGCGCTCCTCGGTCGTCATCGCGTAGTAGCTCATGACGGCGGGCTGCTCGACCAGCGTCTCGACGCCGCCGAAGCTCGGGCCGATGCGCGCGAGCTTCATCGCGTCGACGACGCGGCTCGCCGCCTCGAGACCACCCTCGACGACGAAGCTGACGACGCCGCCGAAGCCACGCATCTGCGCCCGCGCGATCGCGTGGCTCGGGTGCGACGCCAGGCCCGGGTAGAAGACGCGCTCGACGCGCGGGTGGCGCTCGAGCCGCTCGGCGATGGCGAGCGCCGTCGCGTTCTGCTTCTCGACGCGCAGCGCGAGCGTCTTGATGCCGCGGCCGACCAGGAACGCGGCGTGCGGATCGCACACGCCCCCGAGCACGCCGCGCAGATCGCGGACCATCGACACCAGGCCGCTCGGCCCGCACACGACGCCCGCCAGCACGTCGTTGTGCCCGGCCAGGTACTTGGTCGCGCTGTGCACGACGAGGTCCACGCCGAACGCCGCCGGCCGGCAGTTCACCGGCGTCGCGAACGTGGCGTCGATCATCGATTTGACCGTGCGGCGCGCCTTGCACGCGCCCGCCACGCGCTCGAGATCGATGCACGCCAGGTACGGGTTCGTCGGCGACTCGCTGACGACCAGGCGCGTCTCGGGGCGCAGCGCGTCGGGGAGCGCCGCGACGTCGCCCGCGTCGAGCAGGGTGTGCGCCACGCCGAAGCGCCCGAGCACGTCGGTCACGAACTCGAGCGTCATCCGGTAGCAGTCGCGGAAGAGCACCACGTGCTGGCCGCCCTTCACGAGCGCGAGCATCGCCGTCGTCACCGCCGCCATGCCGCTCGCGAAGAGGGCCGCGTCCTCCGTCCCCTCGAGCGCGGCGAGGCGCTTCTCGACCGCGCGCACCGTCGGGTTGCCGTAGCGGCCGTACTCGCCGCGCTCGGCGTCGACGTGCGTGCCCTCGGTGAACTCTACGATCTCGCGCGTGCCGCCGAACGTGTACGTCGCCGTCTGCACGACGGGCATCGGCACGGCGTCGAACGGCTTGCGCTTGTCGTCGCCGGCGTGCACGGCGTCGGTCGAGGAGACGCCTTTCTTCTCGTGGCTCATGGTCTACGCCTCGGGCACGAGGAACGGTAGCGCGGCCTCCGCCATGGCGCGCCGCGACTTCATGAAGTGGTGGTCGTGGCCCTCGAAGACGCGCAGCTCGGCCCCGAGACGCGCCGCCAGGTCGCGCGCCTCGCCGACGTCGCAGAACTCGTCGTGATCGCCGATGAAGACGACCTTGGGACCGTCGAAGCGGAAGGCGTCCTCGCGGAACTCGAAGAAGCGGACGCTCGGCGCGACGAGGAGCACGCGGTCGACGTCCCCGCGGTCGGCCGCCGCCGCAGCGCGCAGCCCGACCCACGATCCGAACGAGTGCCCGGCCACGCTCACCGGCACGCCGGGCGCCGCCGCGCGCAGGTGCTCGATGACGGCGCGCGCGTCGTCGACCTCGCCGCGCCCGTCGTCGTACGTGCCGGCGCTCGCGCCGACGCCGCGGAAGTTGAAGCGCGCCCAGGCGACGGCGTCGCCGGCGCGGTCGGACAGGGTCTTCGCGAGCGCCAGCGGCACCGGGCTGTGCATGCTGCCGCCGTAGAGCGGGTGCGGGTGGCAGATCACGACCGCGCGCCGCACCCCGGGCGGCACGTGAACGCGCGCCTCGAGCCCCCCGACGCGCGTCTCCACCTCGCCTGCGACGGCCACGGGCGGCGAGCGCACCGGCTGCGCGGGCGGCGGCGGCAAGCGCTCGATGCGGGCCATGGCGCGCCTCTACGCCGTGCCGAGCGCCTTGCGCACGCGGTCGACGAGCACGCGCGCCGCATCGGCCAGCGGCACGAGCTCGGCCTTCTTCGGATCGGGCTCGGTCCGGGGCTTGACCTCGACGTTGCCGCCGGCCAGGCCCTTGGCGCCGATCGTCACCCGCAGCGGCATGCCGATGAGGTCCGCGTCCTTGAACTTCACGCCCGGCCGCTCGTCGCGGTCGTCCCAGAGCACCTCGACGCCCGCCTTCTCGAGCGCGTCGTGCAGCTCGCGCGCGGCGGCGAGCACGTTGTCCTCGCGCCCGATGGTCACCAGGTGCACGTGGAACGGCGCGAGGCTCATCGGCCAGCGGATGCCGTTGTCGTCGTGGTGCTGCTCGATCGTCGTCGCCACCAGGCGCGAGACGCCGATGCCGTAGCAGCCCATGACGAGCGGCTTCTGCTGCTGCTTCTCGTCGATGTACGTCGCCCCCATCGCGGCCGAGTACCGGGTGCCGAGGATGAAGATGTGTCCGGCCTCGATGCCGCGGTAGCTCGTGAGCTTGCCGGACGCGCAATCGGGGCACGGGTCGCCGGTCGTCGCGAGGCGGATGTCGGCCACCTCCTTCCAGGCGTGCGCGGTCATGTCGACGCCCGTCAGGTGGTAGTCGGTCTCGTTCGCGCCCGTGGCGCCGCTGCGCACGGCCCCCGCCGCGCGGTCGACGACGACACGCCCGCGGAAGCCGATCGGCCCCGCGAAGCCGACCTTCGCGCCGGTCGCCTTCTCCACGTCCGCCTCGCCGGCGAGGAACACCTCGTCGACCCCGAGCGCGCGCGCGAGGCGCACCTCGTTGACGTCGTGGTCGCCGCGCACGACGGCCATGACGACCTGGTCGCCCGCGACGTAGACGAGCGACTTGAGCATCTGCCTGGGCGTGACGCCGAGGAACCGGGTCACGTCCTCGATCGTCCCGTGGCCGGGCGTGTGGACCTTGCGCGCCTCGCCTGCGGGCGGCGCGTCGTCGTCGCCGGCGGTCGGCGCCTTCACGGTGGCGACTTCGACGTTGGCCGCGTAGTCGCACTTGTCGCACGCGACGATCGCGTCCTCGCCCGAGTCGACGAGCACCTGGAACTCGGCGCTCGTCGAGCCGCCGATGGCGCCCGAGTCGGCCTGCACCATGCGGTAGCGAAGGCCCATGCGGTCGAAGATGCGCACGTAGGCCTGGCGCATCGTCTCGTAGCTGCCCTTGGCCCCCTCGTCGTCGGCGTCGAACGAGTAGGCGTCCTTCATGATGAACTCGCGCCCGCGCAAGAGGCCCCCGCGCGGCCGCGGCTCGTCGCGGAACTTCACCTGGATCTGGTAGAGGTTCTTCGGCAGGTCGCGCCAGCTGCGGATCTCGTGACGCGCGACGTCGGTCACGATCTCCTCGTGCGTCGGCCCGAGATGGTAGTCGCCGCCCTTGCGGTCCTTCAGGCGCATGAGCACCGGGCCGTACACGTCCCAGCGCCCCGTCTCCTTGAAGTACTCGGCCGGCAGCAGCGCGGGCATGAGGATCTCGAGCGCGCCCGCGCGGTTCATCTCGGCGCGGATGATCGCCTCGACCTTGCGCAGCACGCGGTAGCCGAGCGGCAGGAAATCGTAGATGCCGGCGCCGACCTTGCGGACGTAGCCGGCGCGCGAGAGGAGGATGTGGCTCGCGTTGGTCGCGTCCGCGGGAGCCTCTTTGAGCGTGGGGATGAGCGCGCGCGAAAAGAGCATGAGAGATGCGCCGGGTTAGCACAGGCGCGCGCGCCGGACCACGGACGCGCGACGGCTCACCGGCCCATGCCGGCCACGATGCCCATCCCGATCGCGCCCACGAAGACGAGGACGTAGACGCCGATGAGCGCGAGCATCGTGATGCCCGAGAACTTCCAGAACGACTTCTGCCGCAGCAGCGCCGCCTCGAGATCGACGCTCGAGCGGCTCGCGAGCAGCCGCCCGATGGCCGAGGCGAACTGCCAGAGCTTGATCGTCGGGTACACGTAGAGCGCGGCGAGCGGGATGTAGATCGCGCCCATCAGCAGAGCCTCGGCGGCGCCGATGCCGCCCATCCCGCCGGCCTTCGGCATGAGCATGCCGATGGCGACGATGGCGAGGCCGCCGAGCAGCAGGAAGCCGCTCAGGATGGCCAGGACGACCGCGACGACCATCACCCAGGGCCGCGTCTGCCGCAGAAGCTCGACCGACGCCTCGGTGACGCCGGCGCCTGCCGCGGGAGGGGGCGTCGCGGGGGGAGGACCGTAGCCGTAGCCGTAGGGCGACGCTTCGGGGCTCGAGGGAGGGCTGTAGGGGTTCATCGGAGACCGCAGGTTTGACACGAACGGCGGGCGCGCGCTCAGGGGAGGCACTCAGGCTGGCGCCTGGCACGGCAGTCCGAAACCGCGACCGCGACGGCGTGGGAGGCGGTCCTGGCTAGCCGTCCGCTCTGGCCGTCTTGCGGCTCGGCTTCTTCTCCGTGCCGCCGCGCAGGGCGGCGCGTACCTCGTCGATTGTCAGCGCGACGGACGCCGTTCGATCGAAGGCAGCGAGCAGCATCGGGCGCGTGAGCTGCGGGGTCGTGGCTCCGGCCTCGGCCGCCGCGCAGACGATCGAGTCCACGAGGTCGCTGATGGGCGGCGCGGGGCGAGCGGAGGGCGGAGCTGCCGCGGCAACGGCCGTGGGAGGAGGAGAACGGCGCGCGAGCCCCAGAGACTCGAGCGTTTCTCCCATCTGCTGCGCGATCTGCGCCGCGAGGTCGGGGTCGACTCCGTGCACGCGGCGCACGAGAAGGACCCATTGCTGGAAGCTCGGACCATTGTCGCCCGCCGCCCAGCGCACCATCGTGCGTCTCGAGACACCGAAGAAGCTTCCCAGCTGCTCCTGGCTCATTCCCAGCGCGATCTGCGCGCGCGTCAGGTGACCGGGGGCTTGCACCCAGCGAATCAGGGGCATGGATCTCTCCGTAGGGCACAGGGCCGGGGGCGCGTGGTGCACGCGTCGGAGAGCCGTGCGCCACGCAACGTCACGATGGCGCAGAGCACGTCGAATTCTCCCGAGAGGTCAGCATGCTTGGCTCACACGTCGTGGACCGTGGCTCATCGCCGTCGATCACGTGCGCCGCGAGAAGTGAATCTGGCGCACCATTCGTTCACCTCGGGGCCATTGTCGCCGACGCTGGCGCTCTTGTCGAGGTGCAGCGCGCCATCGTGCGTCAGATGAAGGCCTGGATGGCGCAGAAGACGCCGTGGCTGCGTGTGGAATGCGCCATCGGGGCCGAGCTCCGGCCACGATTCGGCGGGACGTGCGCCAAGCTTCGACAGCCGAGCGCCATGGGAGCGGAGGCATCGCCACGGCTCGCGCAGGCGTGCGCCTCCCTCCTCTCACCCTGCGCCCGCGTCCGCGATCCCCCCGTCCGGCGCGCCGTTCGGGTACTGCGGCAACACGAGCGGAGGCAGCGGCTGCTGCGAGAAGTCGAAGTCGTGCAGCACGTTGCCGAGCCCCGGCTCGTTCTCGCGCACGTCGGGGCGCGAGTCCTCGCGGCCGTCGGTGGCCGGATCGAGGCGCTGGCCGTTCAAGAAGAGGTCCTCGATGAGCTTGTTGTACGCGTCGTGCGACAGCGTCTGGTGGTCGATGAAGCCGTGCCGCGCCCACGGGCTGATGACCATGGCCGGCACGCGGAAGCCGTAGCCAGCCGCGTCGATGCGCTGCGGGGCGACGTGATCGTAGAAGCCGCCCCAGTCGTCCCACGTGAGCAAGATGGCCGTGCTGTCCCAGTACTTGCTCTTCATGATGGCGTTGACGATGCCCGTCACGTACGCCTGCCCGGCGCTGACGAGCCCCGGCGGGTGCTCGCTCACTTCGCCCGACGGAGCGAACCAGGCGACCTGCGGGAAGGTGCCGTCCTTCAGGTCCTTGTAGAACTGGTCGACGGGGATGACGTTGTCGATGTCGTTGCCATCGCCCTTGACGGTGTCGAACTCCGGCAGCGGGTTCCAGATGGCCGGGATGTTCGCCGCGAGCGGCACCGTGGCGCACTCCTCCTCGGCGTCGTCGCAGTCGGGCTCGGAGCCGGACACCTGGTAGTAGCGCCAGCTGACGCCCGCCTTGTGGAGCAGGTACGTCATGTCGGTCCAGGGGTACTCCTTCTTCGGCCCCGCCGGCACCGGGCCGCCGGGGTTGTCGATGTCCGTCGTGCACGTCATCGGGTCGTTGCGCGTCGAGCAGCTCGCGGACCACTCGGACACCATGTAGAGGTGCTGCGGGAAGCTCCACGACGCGTTCGGCTGGAACAGGTGGTCCTGCAGCACGAAGGTCTTCGCGTAGGCCCAGTAGTTCGGGATCTCGGCGTCGGTGTGGTACCCCATGACGTCGATCGTCGCGCCGTTGGTGCACTTCGGGTCGGTCGGGTCGGCGCAACCGGTCTTGCCCTTCTCGGCGTTGACGATGAAGCCATCCATCGCGCCGCCGGCCAGGCACGTGGCGAAGGCGGTCGAATCGTGCGGGCCGCCGGCGTTCTTGTCGGCGCCGTCGTGGTACGGCGCGACGCACCCGCCGTCGAGGTGCGGGTCGGGATTGCACACGGCAGGCACGCCGCCGTCCATCGGGATGCCGTCGGCGCCGGGGAAGGTGCCGAAGTACGAGTCGAAGGAGCGATTCTCCTGCATGATGATGACGACGTGCTGGATCTTGGCGCGCGCGGCGTCGAGATCGATGCCACCGTCCTCAGCGCCGCCGGTCGCATCCTCGCCGGCATCGGGCGCGGACGCGCCCGAAGACGTCGCTCCACCGCAGGCGAGCAGCAACGCGGCGATCGCGGGCGCTGCCAGCAGCGTGAGCCAGCGACGGAGCATCATGTGCGCGCGCTTCAGCACGGGTCGTGCCGCCGCGGCGCGGGCCGCGAATCGCGCTGTTTCCGCGGGTGCGCGACGCGCGCCGGCTGGACGCGCCGCGAGCCGCCTGGACCTCGCCGGGTCCCGTGCGGCGGAGGTCTACGCGCTCACTGCGTGCACGGACCGCAGCTGATCGTCCCGCCGCAGCCGTCCGGCCCCGTGTAGCCGCAGAGCGTCGGATCGCTGCAGCTCAGGGGCGTGCAGCAGAGGCGGTCGAGGCAGACCTGGTTGGATGCGCACGTGCCGCAATCGAGCTTGCCGCCGCAGCCGTCCGAGACCGTCCCGCACTGGGCGTTCTGCGCCTGGCAGGTCGTCGGCGTGCAGCACTGGCCCTTGTCGCACTCCTGGTTGCCCGCGCACGTGCCGCACTGGAGCGTGTTGCCGCAGCCGTCGGAGGCCGTGCCGCAGGTGATCCCCTGCGACGGGCACGTCTTCGGCACGCAGGGCCCGCACGCGTTGTTCGAGCACACGTCGTTGCCGCTGCACGAGCCACACTGGAGCGTGCCGCCGCACCCGTCGGGGATCTTCCCGCACTGGGCGTTCTGCGCCTGGCACGTGGTCGGCGTGCAGCACTGGCCCTTGTCGCACTCCTGGTTGCCCGCGCAGGTGCCGCACTGCAGCGTCCCGCCGCAGCCGTCCGGGATCGGGCCGCACGTCGCGCCCTGCGCCTGGCACGTGGTCGGCGTGCAGCACTGGCCCTTGTCGCATTCCTGGTTGCCCGCGCACGTGCCGCACTGCAGCGTCCCGCCGCAGCCGTCCGGGATCGGGCCGCACGTCGCGCCCTTTGCCTGGCACGTCGTCGGCGTGCAGCACTGGCCGCCGTTGCACATCTGGCCGCCGCCGCACATGCCGCACTGGAGCGTGCCGCCGCAACCGTCCGGGATCGGGCCGCAGTCGTTCGCCGCGCACGTCTTGGGCGCGCAGGCCTGGCACTGGTTGCTCACGCACATCTGGTTGCCGGAGCACGATCCGCAGTCGACCGTCGCGCCGGTGCACGGGTCCTTCACGGTCCCGCAGCCGGCGCCCGTCGCCTGGCACGGCTCGGGCGTCTGGCACTGGCCGTTGACGCACGTCTTGCCGCCGGAGCAGCCGCCGCACTGGAGCGTGCCGCCGCAGCCGTCGGAGGCCACGCCGCAGGTGATGCCCTGGTCCGCGCACGTCTTCTTCTGGCAGGAGCCGCACGTGCCGCACGAGACGGGGTTGCCGCACTCGTCGACGATGTTGCCGCATCGGCCCAGGCATCCCGGCGTGCACGGCCGGCACTGGTTCGTCTGCGGGTTGCAGACCTGGCCCTGGGGGCAGGCGCCGCACGCGACGGGGTGACCGCACGCGTCGTGGACGACGCCGCACGCGCCTCCGCCGGCGTCGGTCGCGCCGCACACGCCGTTCTTGGTGACGCACGCGTGGCTGGTCGCGTCGCAGTAGGTGCCCGAGGCCGTGCACGCGCCGCATTCGAGGGTGCCGCCGCACCCGTCGCCGACCGGTCCGCACGTCGCCCCGAGCGACGCGCAGGTCGCGCGCACGCACGATCCGTCGGTGCCCTTCGCGGCGTCGGTGCCGCCGTCGGCGGGTCCGTCGTCGGTGGGGGCATCGGCCCAGGCGTCGGCGCCTCCGTCGTCGCCGCCGCCCGGCCCCGCGTTCGTCGACGGCGAGCCGCCGCACGCGGCGGCGACCAGGGCGAGCACGAACACCGGCAGCGCCACACGGAGCGCAGCGAGCAGGCACCACGACGACGAGCGCGGCGATCGCGACATGGAGAACCTCTGGGTGGAAAATTACAGCAACAAGCGCTCCATGGCCCAGCGCGTGTGGATCCGTCGCGGCGAGGGCTGCGTCTTCTGCGGAGAAGGGCAAGGCCAGGGCGCGCGAGGACGGAATCGCGTCTTCATGGCCAGCGGCGAGAGCCGCGGGCGCCGCCCCCCAGGCCCGTGGGGCCGAGCCCACTCCCGCGCGCGCTGTGCCCTCGGCGACGCTAGTCGTCGAACATCTCGTGCGCGACGAGGCCCGGCGCGATGGTCCCGTGCGACAGGATCGCGGTGTGGAAGGCCTTGAGCGAGTAGCCGTCGCCCATCGCCTTCTTGTACCGGTCGCGCATCGCCATGATCTCCTCGCGTCCGACGATGTACGACAGCGGCTGCGTCGGCGTCATCGTGTAGCGCTTCACCTCGCTGACGGCGAGCGCGTGCTCGAGGTGCACCTGGTCGGTGAGGAGCTTGACCGCCTGGTCGAACGTCATGCCGCGCGTGTGCAGGCCGACGTCGATCATGACGCGCGCCGCGCGCACGAGCGTCCACTCGAGCTGCATGAGGCGCTCCTCGTCGGTGTAGTACCCGAGCTCGCTCATCAGCTCCTCGCTGTAGAGGCCCCAGCCCTCGGCGAAGAGGTCCGAGCCGATGACGGCGGCGCGCTTGGCGTCGACGATCTTGCGGATGAGCGACGGGTAGGTGCGCGCGAACGACAGCTGCAGGTGGTGGCCGGGGTACGTCTCGTGGACGACCGTGTCGACCTGGTCGCCGTGGTCGTTCTCGCGCAGCATCTCCTCTTGCACGGCGCGCGGCTGCGTCTTGTCGACGGGCGTGACGAAGAAGTAGCCGCGCGTGTCGGCGTCGAGCGCGGGCGACGGCTCGTACGAGGCCGTCGTCGTGCTGCGCAAGAAAGGGGGCGTCTCGACCACCTGGCAGTCGTCGCCCGGCGGGAACGGCACGACGTCCTTCTGGACGAGGAACGCGCGCGCGCGCGCCACCTCGCGGCGGTACGACGGGATGAGATCGTCGGCCGTGGGGTGGTGCGACTTGACGCGGCGCGTGACCTCGGGCCACGATTTCGCCTTGGGGTCGATGCGCTTGGCGACCGCGTCCATCTGCGAGAGCGTCTGCTGGAAGATGCGCTCGCCCATCGCGTAGAGCTGGTCGGCGTTCTCGTCGAGGAAATAGCCCTCGCGCAGGATGAACTCGAAGAGATCGCGGCCGGCGGCGAAGTCGCCGGTCGCGCGCGGGGCGACGTCGTGCTCGAGGAAGCGCGCGTAGTCGGCGTAGGCCTTCTGCGCGCCGGCGATCGCCGCGTCGATGCGCGGCCTGTCCGGCGCCGGCAGCGCGCCGGCGAGGAACTTGCGCTGCTCCTCGAAGAACGCGCGCGCGCTCCTGGCCTGCTCGACGCCGACCTGCAGCCACACCTTGGGCGGCGCCCCGAGGTTGGCGCGCGCGGCGGCGACGACGCCGGGGATCTTCTCGATGCGCGCCAGCGCCGCGCGCGCCCGGTCGGCGGCGGGGGCGTAGTCGCGCGCGGCCATCATGAAGATGGCGTTCATCGGCTCGGTGTACGCGTCGGGGCTGCGCACGAGCGGCTTCAGCGTGCGGCGCATGCGCACGTCGACCGCGAGCGCGCTCTCGACGAGGGCGAGATCGGTGCGCGCCGAGCGCGAGGCGTGCGGCGCGGCGAAGCGCTGCTTCAGGTCGGCCAGCATCGCCTCCTCGCGCTTCAGTCCTGCCTCCTCGCCTTCCTTCGTGTAGTCGTCGAGGTCGGCGTCGCGCGAGTGGTCGCCCAGGGCCGTCGCCGTCTCCGGCGAGATCGAGACGAGGAGGTCCACGTAGTCCTTGGCGGCGCGCGCGATGGCCTCGTCGTCGCGGCTCGTGTCGGGCAGCTGCGTCGTCGCGGCGGGGGCGGCGCTCGCCGCCTGCTTGGGGGTGGGCGCGGGCGCGGCGGCGATCGGCCGCGGCGCGGGCGGGGCGGCGGGCTCGTGCGAGCACGCCAGGAGGACGACCGCGAGCAGACCCAGGGAGGCTCTCGTTCTCACGGACGCGTCTTATCGCGGCCTCACGCCCGCTGGAAGTCGTACACGGAGCCGACGCCCAGGATGCTCGTCAGCTCGTCGAGAGCGGTCATCCCCTCGCGGGCGAGCTGCGGGTCGGCGAGGTCGCCGGGCAGGAGCTTGTCGCGATAGCGCCGGTCGACCCAGGCGCATAGCGCGTCGTGCAGCGCATCGTCGAGCAGCACCCTGGCCGACAGCGCGCGCGCCTCCGTGTCCTCGAGCGGCACGCGCAGGCGCAGACACGCCGGGCCGCCGCCGTTGTGCATCGACTGGCGCACGTCCATGTAGTGCACGGCGCGCACCGGACCGCCCGCGGCGACGACGCGCTCGAGGAAGGCGCGCGCGTGCGGGTCCTCGCGCGAGTCCTCCGGGGCGACGATGACCATCGAGCCGTCCTCGAGCGTGAGCACCTGCGAGTTGAACGGGTACGCGGCGACGGCGCGATCGGGCGGCAGCTCGGTGCTCGTGGCGCGCACGACGAAGAGCTCCTCGCCGAGCAGGCGGCGCAGGTCGTCGACGAGGCGCGCGTCGTCGACGAACGCGAGCTCGTGCAGCATCAGGAAGCGGCCGTTGCCGACCGCCATGACGTCGGTGTGGAAGGCCCCCTCGTCGATGCCGTCGGGGTGCTGCTGCGGGAAGAAGCAGCGCGCCGGGTCGAGGCGGTGGAGGCGCGCGAGCGCCTGGCTGGCCTCGCGCGTCTGGCGGGCGGGGTAGCGGCGCGGGCCGGCGAAGGCGCCCCACGCGCAGCGCCCCCACGCGAAGAGGTGCGCCGCGCCGCGCGAGGTGGACAGGCGCGCGTGGTTGGCCGCCCCCTCGTCGGCGAGCTGGCCGCCGCCGGGCAGCGGGTCGTGCACGACGAAGCGCCGCTCGTCGGCGAAGATGGCGCGCAGGACGCGCGTGGTCGTCGGCGGCTCGATGGCGCGGTGGAACATCTGCTGCAGGTTGGCCGGCGTCAGGTGCACGCGCGCGTCGGCGGCGTCGGCCGAAGGGGCGATGGTGGCCGCGTTGGCGGTCCACATGGCCGAGGCGCTCGAGCAGATGCGTAGGTAGAAGCCGTCGCCGGCGGCGGCGGCCGCGAGCACCTGCTCGTCGCTGCCGTGGAAGCCGAGGCGGCGCAGCGCGGTCAGGCTGGGGCGGTCGTGGGGGGGGAGCACCGCCTGCGCGACGCCGAGGTCGCGCACGAAGCGCATCTTGGCGAGCCCCTGGCGCGCGGCCGCCCGCGGGTTGGACGCCTGGCCGCCGTGGGTCTGGCTGGCGACGTTGCCGGGGCTCAGCCCCCCGTAGTTGTGCGTCGGCCCCACCAGGCCGTCGAACTGGAGCTCGCGCATCGGTCCGTCCTTAGCACATCGCGGCGACCGCCCCGGGCCTTCACAGGCCCGTCAGCATCTCGGCGAGCTGCCGGCGCTGCGGGGCGTCGAGCGCTCGGCGCAGCTCCTCGAAGAGCGCGGCTTCGTCTTGCGAGTGCTTCGTGTACGCCTTCTCGAATCGATCGTAGAGCGCCACGACCGCCGAGCGGTCGCCGGCGAGCACCTCCCGGTCGCTGGCCACGAGGTGGGCGAGGCGCACGAGCGATCCGCAGACGGCGTCGTGGGATTGCTCCAGGCGGTCGACCTCCCCGGCCATCGAGGGCAGATGGCGCCGGACGAACGGGAAGAGGCCCTCCTCTTCCTTCGCGTAGTGCTCGAGGAGCTCCTCGCGGAGCACCTCGAGACGGGCGAGCAGCCGCTTGCGCACGGCGCGTTGCCCGCCCGACTCGTCGCCGACCACCTGCCTCACCTCCAGCGCGAGCTTGGTCAGCGTGGCATGGGAGTGTTCGAGGCCGTGAACCGGATCGATCATGCGAGCTTCGGATGCATGATGAGTGCTGACGCGGCACGAAAGCAACGCCCTCCGGCGCGACGCCGGCGCAATTCGTGCGCCGCGTCAGCGCATTTCCTGCATCGCACGACGGCGCCGCTCACGCCGCGATCTCCACACGGTTTCTCCCCGCGCGCTTGGCGCGGTAGAGCGCCTCGTCGGCCGCGCGCAGCACGTCCGCCCCTCGCGTCCCTGCGCCACGGGCCGCGGCGATGCCGAAGCTCGCCGTCGCGGTGATCGCCGCAGTGCCCGACATGACGGCGATGGCCTCGAGCCGGGCGCGGCACCGCTCGGCGACGGCGCGCGCGCCCTCGACGTCCGTATCCGGCAGGAGCGCCACGAACTCCTCGCCGCCGTAGCGCGCGAGCAGGTCCTCGCAGCGGAGGTTCTCGCCGACCACACGGGCCGCCGCGACCAGGACCGCATCCCCCGTCTGGTGGCCGTGCGCGTCGTTGATCGTCTTGAAGTGATCGAGGTCGAGGAGGACGACGGCGACGCTCCCGCCGCGTCGCTCGATGCGGCCGAGCTCCCGCTCGAGCGCGGCGAAGAACTCGCGACGGTTGGCGAGGCCCGTCAGCGGGTCCGTGCGCGACAGGCGCTCGAGGCGGGCCTCTCGCTCGCGCAGCCGACCGAGGACGAAGAGGAAGATGCCGAGCACGATGCCGATCGTCGTCAGCACGACGAGCATCATCTCGACGTGGAAGACCAGGGCGATGCGACCGTCGGCGGCCGGGATCCGACGGAAGACGGGACCGTACGGAACGAGGCCGAACCGGCTGCCGAGAAAGCTCGCGAGGGTGAGGAGGGTACAGGACGCGGCGCCGAGCAGGACGGGACCGCGCCGGAACAGCAGCAGACCCACGACGAGCGCGCCGAGAGGCGCCAGCGCGAACGGCGTCGTGGCCATCCCGAGCAGGTGCCCGGCGACGGCGAGGCTCATCGAGAACAGCTGGATGGTCGCGTGCTCCAGCGCCCGGCTATCCGGCGCACGGCGGCGGATCGCGAGCGCGACCGCGGACAAGGCGAGCCACGCGGCGTCGACGGCGAGGGCAGCCGTGCGCATCGCGTACGCCGTCGAGAGGTCGACCGCCTGGGCCATACCTGCGTCGCGCGCGCCCAGCGTGATGCCCACGATGAAAGGGATGCTCACCAGGACGAAGAGCCACGCGAGCACGAAGCAGCGGTCGGCGATCGACCACGACATCGGGTCGCGCAGGTCCGGCAGGAGCTTCGCGTCGTGGGTGAAGGCGCCCATCCGCCCACCCAACAGGCTCGCCCCATCGGGCCCACGTGGCAACGGACCGCTTCAGCGGCGATGCCGCTTCGTCAGGAGGCGGCGCTCCCTCCGGTTCAGGGAGTGTGCAGGGGATCGGGGCCGCCGTAGGTGGGCAGCGGCGGCGGCGCGGGCGTCTTCAGCGAGTCGCTCGGGCGCATGCCGGCGAGATCGCCGATGACCACGTCATCGTCGTCGGCGAACACCGTCTCGCGGCCGAAGAAGGTGTAGACGCGCACCTTCTTGCCGTACGACGGCTCGTAGAGATCCGGCTGTCGCTCGAGCGAGGCCATCTCGAGCGTCTCGACCATCCCGCGGAAGTCGAGCACCAGGTCGTAGGTCTTGCCGCCCACGGGCAGCTTGGCGCGCTTGAGCCAGACGGTGATGACGCCGCGCCCCGGGCCGACGACGGCCCCGACGCGCGCGCCCGCGGGCACCTTGATGCGCCCGCCGGGAAGCAGCTTCTGCAACGTGATTGCGCCGTCGGCGGCGCGACGCTTGATGAACACGTCGCCGGTTCGAAGCTCGTAACGGCGGATGTCGGCGTTGCCGTCCGGGCGCCTGGACCCGGCGATCGTCATCCGCTTCCACGCCCAGATGGGCGAGAGGCTCGCGTCGTAGCGGATCTCGACGTCCGAGATGTCGAGCGGCCACTCCTGCCGCGAGTGGAACGTGTAGCCGCAGGAGGTCTTGTCGAGCTCGAAGCGCTCGACGACGTTCTTCTCCTCCGAGAGCGGTCCCGAGCGGAGATGGCCGCGCGCGACGGTCACCCCGTGCTCGCCGACGCCGCCGTCCCCATGGTCGGTGACTGCGCGATCGCTCCCCCCTCCCCCCCCGGGGCACGCCGGGTAGCCGAGCTCGGGGATGCTCGAGACGTCGATGTGATGGCGCCGGCAGCCGCTCACCGCGGCAGGGGTGCACGCGAGCGCCACCGCGACGCCGACAGCTCGTCGCAGACTTGGCGCTCGCATCCGGCCTCTCACTCCTTCTTTTCGCCGCCGGGCGCCGCGGCCTTGGCAGCCTCGCCGCCGGCCTTCGGGGCCTCCTCGTTCGACTCGTCGATCGTGGCGGTCGTCGTCGGCTCGCCGCCCGGCGCGACCTCGCCGCTCTGCGGCAGCACCTTGCCGCCGTACGCCGGATCGAGCTGACCGCGGTTGCCGATGTCGTCGTACGTGAGCAGGATGAAGATCGACAGGAAGAGGAACGCCGCGAGGAACGCGAGCGTGTTGAACAACTTGTCGTGGCGCAGGTGCATGAAGAACGTCGCGACGAGCGACGCCTTCGCCGTCGCGATGACGATCGCGAGGATCGCGTTCCAGGAGCCGAAGTCGTAGTACGAGACCTTGACGGTCAGGTACGTGAAGAAGACCAGCGCCAGGAAGATGCCCAGGTAGAACCGGGCGGACGAGATGTGGGCGTGCACCGCGCCGTCGTCGGCGTGAGCATGCGCTTGCGCTTCATGGGCAGCCATCGGTCACTCCGGCTTTCCGACGAGGTAGAGCAAGGGGAAGAGGTAGATCCACACGAGGTCGACGAGGTGCCAGTACAGCGCCCCGAGGTCGACGGGCGTGAAGTACTCCTTGGAGAAGGTGCCCTTCACGTTCTTGTAGAGGACCCAGCCGAGGATGCTCATGCCGACGATGACGTGCACCGCGTGCAGCCCCGTCATGCAGAAGTAGAGGGCGAAGAACATGTTCGCGCGGGGCGGCAGCAGCTGCACGTGGCCCGACTCGTCGACCGCCTTCACCCACAGGGGCATCGACGACGTCTCGTTGGCGTGCACGCGCAGGCACGTCCCGACCGGCTCGCCGTTCTGGATCGCCGCGCTCAGCTCCGGGTGCCCGAAGCAGTGCCCGGGCAGAAGTCCGAGGTGAAACTTGTGCGCGTACTCGAAGTACTTGATCACGAGGAAGACGCACGCGCACAGGATCGTGACGATCAGGTACATCGACGTCTGGTTGCGCTTGCCGAGCTGCGAGGAGCGCACCGCGAGCGCGGCCGTGAAGCTGCTGAAGAGCAGCACGACCGTGTTCGACGCACCCATCGTCTTGTTGAGGAAGTGGTGCGCCTGGTCGAAGACCTGCGGGTCCTGCGCCCGCCAGATGGCATAGGCACAGAACAGGCCGCCGAACATGAGGATCTCGGTCGCGATGAAGACCCACATCCCCAGCTTGGCAGCGCTGAACTGCTGGACCGGCGTGTCGAAGTGGTGCTTCAGAAAGCCGGGATGATGGTCGTGCGCGTGCCCCGAGGGGGCCGCGGCGGCCACGGAAGCGTCATGCACGTCGGCCATGTCAGTCCTTCTTGTCCTTCTTGGCGTTCTTGGCCGGCTGCTCGACCTCGTCCCACCCCGTCGCGAGGTCCTCCGGCGTGCACAGGTGATAGTCGTACGGGCCGCGCGTGATGACGGGCGGCTCGTGGAAGTTGGCGAGGCACGGCGGCGTGTCGGTCATCCACTCGTAGCCGGCCGAGCCCCAGGGGTTGCGCGGCGCCCGCTTGCCCTTCCAGAGCGCCTCGAGCAGCGTGTAGGCCGTGGTGAACAGGCCCACCGCGAGGATCCACGACCCGATGGTCGAGGCCCTGTGGAAGGGCTCGAACTGCGGCAGGTAGTCGTAGTAGCGCCGCGGCATGCCGCGCGAGCCCATGATGAACTGCGACCCGAAGGTCACGTTGAAGCCGATGAAGACGAACCAGAAGCCGATCTTGGCCTTGAACTCGTCGTGCATCTTGCCGGTCATCTTCGGCCACCAGTAGAGCAGGCCTCCCAGGAAGCCGATGACCGTGCCGCCCATCATGACGTAGTGGAAGTGAGCGACGACGAAGTACGTGTCGGTCAGGTGCACGTCGGTGCTCAGCGTGCCGAGGAACAGGCCCGTCAGGCCGCCGATCGTGAACAGGAAGATGAAGGCCATCGCGTACAGCATCGGCGATGCCCACACGACCGAACCTTTGTAGATGGTCGCGGTCCAGTTGAACACTTTCACGCCGCTGGGTATGGCGACGAGGAAGGTCAGCGCCGAGAACAGCATCGTCGCGAACTCGCTCATGCCGGCGACGAACAGGTGGTGGCCCCACACGAGGAACCCGAGCACCGCCAGGCCGATCGAGCTCATGGCGATCGCGAAGTAGCCGAAGACCGCGCGCCGCGAGAACGTGGCGATGAGCTCACTGACGACCGCCATCCCCGGGACGATCATGATGTAGACGGCCGGGTGCGAGTAGAACCAGAAGAAGTGCTGGAAGAGCACCGGGTCGCCGCCGAGCTTCGGGTCGAAGATGCCGATGCCGAAGAAGCGCTCCGCGCAGAGCAGGAGCAGCGTGATGGCGAGCACCGGCGTCGCGAGCACCTGGATGAGCGAGGTGGCGTACATGCCCCACACGAACAGCGGGAGGCGCGTCCAGGTGATGCCCGGCGCGCGCATCGTGTGCGTCGTGACGAGGAAGTTCAGACCGGTGAGGATCGACGAGAATCCGAGGATGAAGACGCCGAGCGTCATCGAGATGACGCTGTTCGACGTCTGCACGCTGTACGGCGTGTAGAAGGTCCACCCCGTGTCGACCGACCCCATGATGATGCTCGTCAGCACCACCACGACGCCGAGGAGATAAATGTAGAAACTGAGGAGGTTCAGCCGCGGGAAGGCCACGTCCTTCGCGCCGATCATGATCGGCAGGAAGAAGTTTCCGAGCGCCGCAGGGACGCTCGGAATGATGAAAAGGAAGACCATGATCGCTCCGTGGAGCGTGAAGAAGCGATTGTAGGTCTCCCCGTCGATGATGGTCTCGCCGCGCGAGAACAGCTCGATGCGGATGAGCAGCGCGAAGGTGCCGCCCATCAGGAAGGCCAGGGCGACCATGGTCAGGTACATCAGCCCGATCCGCTTGTGATCGAGCGTCAGAAGCCACGACCGGATCCCGTGACTCGCCTTCAGATAGTTGGCGTGCGGATCGCCGTGCGCGTCCGCCGTGTGTCCTCCCGCGACCGGGATGTCGACTGCTGCCATGGCGAGGCTCTCCTGTCCTTCAATCCTTCAGAGACTTGATGTAGGCGATGATCTCGTCGATCTCCTGATCGGAGATCTGCCCCTGGAACGACGGCATGATGGGCTGGTAGCCGTCGATGATGCGGAACGACGGGTCGAGGATCGACTTGCGGACGTAGTTCTCGTCGACCTTCATCGGACCGTGGTCGGTCGACTCCGTCTTTCCCCAGATGCCTTTCCAGGAGGGCCCCACGAGCTTGGCGCCGTTGGTGGTGTGGCACCCGACGCACGCCTTCTTCACGTAGATCTTCTGGCCCTGCTCGGCGAGGACGTTGTTGGGGCACGGCTGCCCCTTCGCCGTGTACATCGCGCACTTGTCGCCGATGCTCATCAGGTACTTGGTGAATTCGTCTTCGGTCTCGACGTGGAGCATCGAGTGCATCGACCAGTGGCCGGTCTGCTGCGCGAAGGGCAGCTCGTTGCCGGCGGCGTCCTTGCTGCGGCCGCCGCAGTACTCGGCGCACATGATGTCGTCCTTGCCGACGTGCGTCGCCTCGAACCAGATCGACGAGTACACGCCCGGCACGACGTCGCGCTTGACGCGCAGCGCCGGCACGAAGAACGAGTGGATCACGTCGCTCGAGTCGAGGATGAGCTTTATCGGCTTGTGCACCGGCACGTGCAGCTCGTTGTCGCTGCCGCCGTTGGGATAGACGAACTCCCAGCCCCACTGCTTGGCGTTGACGTGGATCTGCATGGCGTCGGCCGGGGCGACGGCCTCGTCCATGTAGCCCTGGAAGCCCTTGTGGAAGAGGAACACCAGGATGATGATCGGCGCCACGGTCCAGGAGATCTCGAGGGGCAGGTTGTGGCCCGTCGGCGTCGCCTTGTGGCCGGGGCGCTCGCGGTACTTCCACGCGAAGTAGACCATCGCGCCGATGATCCCGACGAACAGGACGACGCTCATCCAGTAGAGGAAGTAGTAGAGCCAGTCGACGTCTCCTGCGAACGTCGACATCTGCTCGGGAAGCTGGAAGGTGGCGGGTGCGGTCGGCTCGTTGAGCATCATGACGAGGTGGCTCCAGCGTGCTCCGGGTTTGCTGCGGTGGCGAGGCGTGTCTTACGACGCTTCCGCCGTTCGCGAGCCCACATGACGAGGAGAAGGCCCCCGAGCAGGACGAGCGTGATGGCGCCGCCGAGGCGCATCACGTTCATCGCGACCAGGGAGTAGTGCTTGCCCTGCGGATCGTAGTGGTAACAGTAGAGGAGGATTCGCTCGGTCGTGGAGATCGACTTCCCCTCCGACGCCTCGAGCAAGCCGAGGCGGATGTCGCTCGGGTTGTACTGGATCCCGTACAAGTAGCGCGCGATGCGGCCGTCGGGCTTGAGCAGGTAAATGGCGGCGGGGTGCGCGAACTGCTTCTGACGCGGGTCGTAGCGGTAGTCGAAACCGAACGCGTCGGTGACCCGGCGGATCTGATCTGCTTCGCCCGTCAGGAAGTGCCACCCCCTGGTGCTCCCCTTGGCGCGGGTGTAGTTGCCGACGACCTCTTTCAGCTTCTTGGTCGCGGTCTGGGGTGTGTCCTTCGGGTCGAAGCTCAGCGACACGACGTCGAACTCGTCGCCGACGGTCCACTGCACGTTGTTCAGCGACTTGACCGTTGCGTCGAGCACCAGGCTGCAGAGCATCGGGCAGGTGTGGTACGCGAAGACGAAGACCACCGGCCGCTTGCCATCGAAGTAGTCGCCGAGCTTGACCGTCTTGCCGTCCTGGTCGCGGAAGACCGCGTCGAGGGGCAGCTGCCCGTTCAGGTGCTCGACGATGTCGACCCCCTTCAGCTCCGGCGGGGTCTGGTTGGCCGGCGCGCTCCCGCCGCCCTGGTCCTGCCAGCCCTGCGCGCGCGCATCCCCCGAGGCCGCGAACAGGCAGACCGCGAGCAGAGCGGTGAGCAGGGTGCGGAGCGAGCGGGGGAGGTACCTCACGACTACTTCTCCGGCTTGTTCGGCGTTCCGCTACCGGCGGGCTTGGGCGCGGTCTTCGGCGCGCCCTTGGGCGCGGGCGCCGAGGCGGCAGGTGCCGCGGACGACGACGTGGCGGGCGCGGCGCTGGGCTCGGGAGCCATCATTGGCGACGGCACCTCGTGCGGGAGCTTCGCCCAGCCCTGAAGGGGCGCGATGTCGCGCGACGCGGTCGGGTCGATCGCCGGGCTCGCGCCGGTGCGGCCCTTGGCCTCGAGCGCCTGCATCGCCTTCTGGATCGGCATCGGCCCCGTCTCGAGGCGCTGCTTCTCGTCGGCGCGGGCGTTGAGGAGGGCTTGGGGCGTTTCCGAGCCGACCTTGCGGTACTCCTCGGCCTGCGCGACCTGGTCGAAGTACGCGACGAGCGCCTCGTGGACACCGATCAAGGTCGCGATGCAGAGCACCGCGATCTTGGCGATCATGCCGACTTTCGGCTCCGACTTGTCCGTGGCCATTTCCTGGTCTCCGCCTGCTCTCCGCCGCTATGCGTTCTCGAATTCCAGCGCGCGCGCCAGGCGCGGATCCCCCACCGGCACCAGGGCGAAGTCGCCCATGCCGCGTAGGACGGCCGCCAGGTAGACGCCGAAGACGCCGACCAGGCACGCGAGGTCGACCCAGTTCGGATCGAGCCGACCGTAGTTCGGCATGATGACCCAGTACACCTCGACCACGTGCATGACGATCATGCACCACGCGCCCGCCGCGAGCAGACCGAGGCGCCGCTTGATGTTGCGCGACATCAGGAACCAGAAGGGCACGAAGAAGTGGAGCAGGACGAGCGCGATGCTGACCCCCATCCACGTGCCGCCGTTGTCGCCCCAGCGCTTGTGGTACCAGACCAGCTCGTCGGGGATGTTCGAGTACCAGTAGAGGAAGAACTGGGCGAACGAGATGTACGACCAGAAGACGATCCAGCCGAACAGTAGCTTACCCATGTCGTGGTAGTGCTCCGTGTTCACCGCGTCGCCGAACAGGCCGCTCTTGCGCATCATCAGCGTGAACACGACGAGCGACGCCATCTGGAAGAGGGCGCACTGCGCGAAGATCTGCACGCCGAAGATCGTCGAGTACCAGGTCGCGTCGAGCGACAGGAACCAGTCGAAGGAGAAGAAAGTCAGCGTGATGCCGAAGAGCATCAGCCCCGGCGGGGCGAACCGCTGCGCAGCCGCCGTGTTCTCCACTGCCTTCGTCTTGTCCTGGTCGGTCGACCAGCGGAAATACCGCTGCGCGAGCCAACTCCAGATGAGCAGGTACGCGATGAGGCGCCCGAGGAAGAAGCGCTTGTTCAGATAGAAGCGCTTGTGGGCGACGATCTTCACGTCGGCACCCTCGGCGGCCTTCTCCATCCTGCGGACGTTGGCGAGCGGCTGATCGCGCATCGCCTGCGGCTCGAACTTCTGCAGGCCGCGCGCTTCCGCGAGGGGGGTGCTCTCCTCCTTGCCCTCGAGCGCCTCCTTCGCATCCTTCGCCGGCGAGTGCTCGTGCTCCGCGATCTGCTCCTGCTTCGGCTCCTCGCTCGGGTGGTTGGTCGCCCAGGGGAAGAGCTGCGGCAACATCAGCACCAGCGGAATGACGAGGATCGCGAAGAGGGGCATCGGCCGCATGAACTGCTCGGCCGTGCGCCGCACCGTCACTCCCCACGACGCCTTCGTCATATGGAGGATCATCACGAAGAAGAGGCTCCCGAGCGCGAGGCTGAGGGCGACGAAGAACGCGAACAGGTACGAGAACGGGAAGCGCTCCGGATCGGTCGTGTAGCCGTAGGCGGCGACCACGAGGCCGGCGACGCCCACGGCACCCACGACCTTCCACGCGCCCGCCCAGGGCGACTTTTCCGGGATCCGGTAGTCGCGCGCGGAGGTCCCGCTGGATTCCTTCTTGGTCGTGCTCACTTCTTCGGCTCCGGTTGCGAAGGTTTCGCTTCGGCGAGCTGGCTGAGCTGCAGCGCCCTGACGTACGACACGATGGCCCACCGATCGGTGATGGGGATCTGCGGCCCGTACGCCGGCATCGTGCGGACGCCGTGCGTGATCGTCGCGAAGATCTGGCCGTCGGGCATGTGGCGCAGGCGATCGTCGTCGTAGTTCGGCAGGGGCGGAAAGCCGCGCGACTCGCACGGGTCGGTCACTTTGTCGCGCTTGCACACGACCATGCCCTTGCCGTCGCCGGTGCCCCCATGGCAGGGCGCGCAGTAGATGTTGAACCGCTGCTCCCCGCGGGCGAGCAGCTTGTCCATGCCGCCGGCGCGCTGGACCATCGCCTGAGGGATGGTCATGACGTAGTCCGACTTGTCGGGCAGCAGGCCCGTCGCGATCTCGGGGTCGTCCTCGTAGCGGTCGCGCGCGACGGTCCCCTCCACCGGCGTGCGCATCGTGCGGTGGTCAGGGAAGAACTGCGAGTACGACTCCGGGTTGTACCGCTCGGTGTCGTACATGTTGCGCTCGGGCATGATGGGCGAATCTTCGCTCGTCTGCCCGCGGCAGCCGGCGACGGCGCTCGCGAGCAGCGCCGTGGAGAGCAGGATGGCGACGCGGCTCACGACACTTCCTCCTCGATGACCTCGAGGTGCGCGGGGTGCGTCCCCTCGAGCAGGGCGCGGGTCTTCTCGACGTCGAACTTCGGGTCCTCGGCTTCGATCGAGATGAAGAAGCGATCGTCGCTGCAGAGCTTGAAGCGCTCCGACTCGAACGCCGGGTGGTTGTGGCGCGGCAGGCCGTTGAGGTGGAGCATGCCGAGCACCGCGCCGAACGCCGACAGCAGGATGGTCAGCTCGAACATGATGGGCACCATCGACGGCATCGTGCCCGGCTGCCCGGTCCAGAACGGAGCGCCCGGCGGCTTGTCGCCGACGATGGTCGGGTAGTCGACGCCGTTCATCCAGTGCATCATCACGAACGCGCCAGTGAGGCCGGTCAGCGCGAAGGCGAGGACGATCCACCCGACCCTCGAGTCCTTCAGGCCCATGGCCTTGTCCATGCCGTGCACCGGGAACGGCGTGTGGGAGTCCCACTTCGAGTAGCCCGCGTCGCGCACCTTCTCGGCGGCGTGCAGCAGGTCGTGCGCCGTGTGGAACTCCGCCAGAATCGCGGTCGGCGCGCGCTTGGTCTTGCGTGCCTTCGTCGTCTCCATCACTCCGCGCCCTCCGGGAGCAGCCCGCCCGCGGACGGGTCCACCTTGGCCACCTCGTGACTACCCTCGTCGCCTTCGTGGTGGGGATCGGCCTGCGCCATCGTCCCCTTCACCTCGGCGATGGCGACCATGGGCAGCCAGCGCATGAACAGCAGGAACAGCGTGAAGAACACGCCGATCGTGCCCGTGAAGATGCCCACGTCGATGATCGTCGGCCGGAAGTAGCCCCAGCTGCTCGGCAGGAAGTCGTTGTTGATCGACGTGACGATGATGACGAAGCGCTCGAACCACATGCCGATATTGATGAAGATCGACACCACGAACATCACCGGGATGCTCGTCCGCAGGCGCTTGAACCAGTAGAGCTGCGGGACGGCCACGTTGCAGCCGATCATCCACGCCCACGCCCACCAGTAGGGTCCCGTCGGCCGGAACTTGAGGAAGTACGCCATCTCGTACTGGTTCCCCGAGTACCAGGCGATGAAGAACTCCATTGCGTACGAGTACCCGACCAGCAGGGAGGTCGCGAGGAGGAACTTGTTCATCAGCTCGAGGTGCCGCATCAGCACCACGCGATGGAGCTTGAAGACCGAGCGCGCGATGAGCAGCACGGTCTCGACCATAGCGAAGCCGCTGAAGATGGCGCCGGCGACGAAGTACGGCGGGAAGATCGTCGTGTGCCAGCCGGGGATGACCGACGTGGCGAAGTCCATCGAAACGACGCTGTGCACGCTGAGCACCAGCGGCGTCGAGATGGCCGCGAGGATCAGGTACGCGCGCTCGTAGTTCTGCCAGTGGCGGTGGCTGCCGCGCCAGCCGAGGGCGAGGAAGCCGTAGATGCGCTGGCGCCACTTGTTCGTCGAGCGGTCGCGCAGCGTCGCCAGGTCGGGGATGAGGCCCGTGAACCAGAAGAGCAGCGACACCGTGAAGTACGTGCTGACCGCGAACACGTCCCAGAGCAGCGGCGACTTGAAGTTCGGCCACAGCGTCATCTGGTTCGGGATCGGGAACACGTAGAAGAGCAGCCACGGGCGGCCGACGTGGATGGCCGGGAAGATGAGCGCGCAGATGACGGCGAAGATCGTCATCGCCTCGGCGAAGCGGTTGATCGCCGTGCGCCACTTCTGCCGGAAGATGAAGAGGATGGCGCTGATGAGCGTCCCGGCGTGACCGATACCGACCCACCACACGAAGTTGGTGATGTCCCAGGCCCAGAAGTCCGGCGACGTGTTTCCCCAGACGCCGATGCCGCGCCAGAACAAGTAGGCGACGCAGAGGACGAAGATCCCCGCGAAGCTCGACGCGATGAGGAAGCAGATCCACCAGCCGCGCGGCGCCCGGTTCTCCGTGACGCGCGCGATCTCGTCGGTCACTTCGCGCAGCGAGCTTCCCGGCTTGACGAGGTGCGCCTCGTCAATCTGTCGGATGGGCTCCCAGTACGCCATGTCAGGCCATCTCCGGATTCGGGTTGCGAACCTTGCCGAGGTACGTCGTGCGCGGGCGCGTTCCCAGCTCGGCGAGCAGGCCGAAGCGGCGGTCGATGCGCGTCCACCGGGTCACGACGCTGTTCGGATCGTTGATGTCGCCGAAGACGATCGCCTCGGCGGGGCACGTCTGCTGGCAGGCGGTGCGGATCTCGCCGTCCTTGACGTCGCGGTACTCGCGCATGGCGTTGATCTTCACCGACTGGATGCGCTGCACGCAGTAGCTGCACTTCTCCATGACGCCGCGGAACCGCACGGTGACGTTCGGGTTCTGCTGCATCTGCAGCGTCTCGGGCAGGCCGCCGGTCTCCTTCCACACGGCGTCGTTGTGCCAGTTGAGGAAGTTGAAGCGGCGCACCTTGTACGGGCAGTTGTTGGCGCAGTAGCGCGTCCCGATGCAGCGGTTGTACGCCATCTGGTTCAGCCCCTCGGGGCTGTGCGTGGTGGCGTTGACCGGGCAGACGTTCTCGCACGGCGCCTCTTCGCACTGCACGCACATGAGCGGCTGCTGGACGGCGAGCGAGTCGTCGCCGGTGGCGCCCATGTCCGGCCGCTCGACCCAGTAGCGGTCGATGCGGATCCACTGCATCTCGCGGCCGCGCCAGACCTCGCGCTTGCCGACGACCGGCACGTTGTTCTCTGCCTGGCAGGCGATGACGCAGGCGTTGCACCCGGTGCACGCGTTGAGGTCGATCACCATGCCCCACTGGTGGCCCTTGCTGTAGTCCTGCTGCGGCCAGAGCGGCAGCGAGCGGGGCGGCGGAGCTTGCGTCTCGGAGAAGTTCGGGTTCTGGCGGTACTCGGCGAGCGTCGCCTCGTGCGCGATCGGGCGCCCCTCCTGCGCGGGGTGATCGTGCGTATGGGAGAAGAAGTAGGGCTCGCCGCCCGCCTTCGCGACCGTGGCGCCGACGGCGAAGCCGAGGGCGTCGCTCGTGCGCAGCGGGTAGGCGTCGAAGCCATTGCCGTTGCCGATGCGGCCCACCTTGGTGCGGCCCCAGCCGAGCGTCAGCGCGACCGAGTGGTCCGCCTGGCCGGGGACGATCCACGCCGCGGCCTTGATGCTGCGGCCGCCGACGCCGATGTTCAGCCAGTCGCCCTCGTCGACGCCGAGCTCCTTGGCGGTGGCCGGCGAGAGGATGGCCGCGTTGTCCCAGACGAGCTTCGTCACGGGATCGGGCATCTCCTGCAGCCACGTGTTGTTGGCGTGTTGCCCGTCCTCCATCTTGGGGCACGGGGCGAAGGTCACCTCGAAGGTGCCCGCGCCCACGCGAGCGGGCGCCTTGCGCTTGTCGATCGCGGCCGCGACGTCGGCCGGGCGCAGGGCCGGCGCCGGCGTGGCCACCGGACGAAGGACGACGCCCATCGCGAGCGCTCGGTTCCAGTAGCGCTCCAGGTCGCTCACCTTCACCGGGACGGCGTTGCCCGCCGCGTCGTGGCACTCGGCCTTGCCCATCGCGTCGAACGGCCCGCAGGCGCTCAGGCCGCGGCCCGTGAGCACGAGCTCCCGCACCGTGGCGCGGACCGCCTCGTGCGCGCTCTTCTCCGGCGCGTCGGCCATGAGCATGAGCAGCTCGATGTCGTTCCGGCCGGCGTACAGCGGCGCGATGAGCGGCTGCTGCACACTCACGGTGCCGTCGAGCGCCCGCGCATCGCCCCACGACTCGAACTCGTGGGCGCGCGGCACGTGCCAGCTGCACTTCTCGCCCGTCTCGTCGAAGAACAGGCCCGCGTGCACGCTGAACGGGACCTTGCTCAGCTTGTCGGCGAAGCCCAGGTCCGCCGGCGCGTCGTAGACGGGGTTTCCGCCGAGGATGACCAGGCCGTCGACCTGGCCCGAAGCGATGGCGTCGGTCAGCGCCTTGATGTCGGTGGCGACGTCGACCTCTTCGGGATCGGTCACGGGCGCGTAGGTGAGCGTCGTGCCCACCGCCCCGAGCGCCGCGTTGATGGCGTGCGCGAGCGCGTGCAGCGTGGCCGGCTGACGCGAGCCGACGACCACCACGGCGCGCCCGCGGTTCGCCGCGAGATCCTTGGCCACGGCCGCGAGCCACTTGGCCGGGATGCCGTCGGCGTTGGTCTGCTTGCCGATGCTGGCCTGCAGGTCGCCGAGCGAGACGCCCGCCTTGCCGAGCTCCGCCGCGAGCGCCAGCGCGTAGCGCTCGATGTCGCTCGCCGGGAGGCGCAGGCGGTGGTCGGCGTTGTTGCCCGTCGTCGTGCGCGCCGATTCGACCACGTACAGGCGGCTCATCGAGTCGCGCGCCGAGTGCATCCGGCGACTGTTCGCGAAGAGGCGGTTCGCGCGGACGGCGCCCGTCTCGGTCTGCAGGAAGTCGCAGTCGAGCGACAGGATGACCCGCGCCTTGTCGTAGGCCGGGAGCACGTTGACCGGTTGCCCGAACGCGATGCGCGCGCCCTCGCGCGCGTTGCTGTCGGCCATCGGCGACCAGGTGTGCACCTTGGCCTTCGGAAAGCGCCGGGAGAACGCGGCGCGCATGCGCAGGGCGGTCGGCGAGATCGTCGGCGCCATCAGCACGCGCAGCTTGGCCCCACCGTCCGTCTCGTAGGAGGCCAGCTTGCCACCGAGCTCGCGCTCGAAGGCGTTCCAGTCGGCGGGAGCGCCCGCCTTGCGCGGCATCATCGACCGTTCGGGGTCGTACAGATCGAGGATCGTCGCCTGGGCCACGAGGTCCGCGCCGCCGAAGCTGGCCGGGTGCGCCCCGTTGCCTTCGACCTTCGTCGGCCGTCCCTCGTGCGACTCGAGCACGAGGCCGAGCGCCTCACCTCGGCGCTGCATCACCGTCGCGTAGTGCGACGGGACGCCGGGGATCACGTCCTCCGGCATCTTGGTGTAGGGCACGATCTTCTCGACCGGGCGGCGGCAGCCCTCGGCGCCCACGAGCGCCATGGTGGCCGCCATCGCGCCGAGCAGCCCGCGTCGGCTGAGATACAGCGATTCCTCGCTCGGCGGCGTGTCGACGTGTCCCTTGGGGAACTCCGTCGCCATCGCCGGCGTCTCGTTCGGATAGGGAGCGCGCTTGCTCATCGGTGGCACCCCCAGCACTCTTGCGGCGGGTTGAGGTGACGCGGCGTGTCCACGTGGCCCTCGTGTTTCCACGACATGTTCGTGATCTCGGCGACGGGGCGAATGTGCTCGCTGTCGCCTTGCTTCTGCTTGACGTCGCGATGGCAGTCCAGGCACCAGCCCATGCTGAGCGGCTTCTCCATGCGCACCTGATCCATCTGGTCGATGCGACCGTGGCACTCGACGCAGCCGACGCCGGCGGTCACGTGCGCGCTGTGATCGAAGTAGACGTAGTCGGGCAGCTTGTGGATGCGGACCCACTCCATCGGCTTGCCCGTCGCCCAGCTGTCGCGGATGGGCTGCAGGTCCGCAGCATCCGTCTTGACCAGCTGGTGACAGTTCATGCACGTCTCGGTCGGCGGCACCATCGCCATGGGCGCGCGCTCGACGTTGACGTGGCAGTACCGGCAATCCAGGCCGAGCTGTCCGGCGTGGAGCCGGTGCGAGTACGGGACCGGCTGCTTGGGCGAGTACCCCACCTGGGTGAACCAGGGCGAGAAGTAGTACCAGATGAGGAACGTGACCGCGACGAGGCCCAGCGTGGCAGCCGCGCCCACGACCTGCGGCAGCTTGTTGAGGGAGCGAGGGAAGATTTGCATGGGGGTCGGGGGTCCCGCGCTGCGGCCGCGAAAGCGCGGCATCGCACGCGCGGAAGGGCTCGGGTCTCGGGACGCGCAGGCGCCAGAGGGCCTGAACCGCGCGCGCTTATACGAAATCGGGCCCGATCAGACAACCGGATGTTTAGCGAAAGATCTGCGCGATTTGGCGGGATGTAGGCGAGGGGCACGAGCCCCTGGTCTGTCGTTGGGGCCCCGGCCCGAGACGGGCCGAGGGCGCAGGCTGACCGTTCGGGCCCAGGCCCCAAACGGATCGGGAACGCGGAGCCCCGCGCAGGCCCCCAGCTAGGGCGCGCGCGGCCGGCGGGCAAGAGGACGGGCCGGTGCGCCGGAAACGGCCGCGTGCTGCGGCGCGCCCGTGCGTTGCGGAGGTTTGGGATCGTATATGATCGGATCCGCTCCATGCCGGCGGACCGACCGCGCCTGCTCATCGTCGACGATCAACCCGCCGTGGCCCGCGCGCTCGCGCGGATGCTCGCGCAGCACGCCGACTCCGTGGTGGTGGACTCGGGCCGGGAGGCGCTGTCGATGCTGCTGCGCGGCGAGCGGTTCGACTGGGTGCTCAGCGACGTGATGATGCCGGAGATGACGGGAACCGAGCTCTTCGAACGGGCCGTCGCCATCGACGCAGCCCTCGCGAGGTCGTTCGTATTCATCACCGGCGGGGCGACCGACGCCGAGCACGCGCGCGTCGTCGCCACCGGGGCGACGCGGCTGGCCAAGCCGATCGACCTGGCCGCGATACGGCGGGTCCTGGGCCTGTAGCGCGCTCAGCGCTCGACCTTGCGCGTCTTGGTGCCTGTCCGGTCGAGCAGGTCGGCGAGCTCGGTCGACAGCGCGCGCGCGATGCTGACCAGCGTCGCGAGCGACGGGTTGGTGCGACCCGCCTCGATGCGCCGGATGTGCGCCGGCTCGATGCCGAAGCGCTCCGAGGCATCCTCCACCGTCCAGCCGCGCTCCTGGCGCAGCTCGCGCACGCGCCGACCGAGCTGCAGGGCGACGCGGCGGAACGACGCCGACTCGCGGTGGTGCAGCGTCTTCGGGATGGCGTCACGCGGCGCGGCCACGTCGGTGAACATGCGCCGGCAGCGGCCAGGCGACGAGATTTTTAATGATCAATACACGTTTTTTCGCGCGGGGAGGCGAGACCGGCCACGTCCGCGCGCACGAGGCTCCACGGCAAGGCCAACGCTAACCGCGGTGCTCGTAGACGACCACGGTCGCGTTGTCCTGTCCGCCGCGCGCCAGCGCGTGCGCGACCAGACGCCGCGCGATGCGCGCCGGCGACGCGCCCGCCCCCGCGCCGCCTACGAGCTCCGCGACGTCGTCGGGCGCCGAGAAGTAGTTCCAGAAGCCGTCGGTGCAGAGCACGACCCAGCCGCGTCCGGTCAGGTCGCGTGCGCGCACGTCGAACGCCACGTCGCTCGCGGCCGATCGCTCCGCGCCGCTCGCGTCGTCCGCATCCGCGGAGTCGAGGCGGCCGAGACAGCGCGTCAGCGCGTGCGCGAGGGGCGACTGCATCGCCTCGTCGATCGTCGCCTCGCCGCGCGCCACGGCCTCGCTGACCCACGAGTGGTCGGTCGTGAGGCGCACCGATCCGTCGTCCTCGACCCAGTAGGCGCGGCTGTCGCCGACCCAGCCCACCGTGAGCCGTCGCCCGCACACCAGCGCGGCGACGATCGTCGTGCCGGGCGCGACGCCGTCCGCGGCATCCAGCGGCAGCCCGCACACGGCCGAGTGAGCGGCCCGGATGGCGGCGCCGACGGCCGCCGATCCCCGGTCGCCCGCGGCGCTCCCCTCGCGCGCGAGCCGCACGAGCGTGTCGTGCGCCGCGCCCGCCGCGGCCGCGGACGCCCGCTCGGCGTGGGACGAAGACGATACGCCGTCGCACACGACGAGCACCCTCCACGGCTCGCCGTGCGTGACGCCGTGCGCGAACGCGAGGGCGTCCTCGTTGCGCGCGCGCCGGAGCCCCTGATCGCACACGCCGGCGACGGGCGCGCCGCCGTCGGCCGGGGGCACGAGATCGCGCTCGATGTCGACGAGCTGCGCGCGCACGTCCTCGATGGTGGTCCCTCGCTCGCCGGAGGCCGCGACGTGCGGCAGGAGCAGCCGCAACGCGCTCGGTGGACCCTCGACCGCCGGCACGGGGACGAACGTCGGACCGATCGCCTCCACGACGGCGCGCGCATCGAGCCGCTCGCCCGGCGCGAGCCTGCGCGGCACGCGCGCGCGCGAGACGCGCAGCGAGCCGTCGGCGCGCACGTGCACGTCGTCGCGCTGCGGCTCCCAGGCGAACCCCATCCGCTCCACCGTTCGCCCGGCGTCGAGCATGGCGCCGACGATGGCGAGGGCGCCTGCGAGCCCCGGCCTCACCTCCGCGAGCGGTCGCGCGTCGCCCGGCGGCGCGAGCATCAGGTACGACCCGTGCGCGTCGTCGACGCCCGTGTCGACCACGCGAGGGAACGCGCCGTCGCCGCCGACGCGGTCGAGCAGGTCGGCCTCGTGCTGGACGGCCGCACCGTCGCCGAGCACGACGAGGACCGTGGCGCCGCCCGAGGTGCGCACGAGGTACTCGTCGCCCACGCCACGCGATGCGACGACGACACCGCCGGCCAGGCTGGCCCCGGCGGGCAGCGACGGCGGCAACGTCGGGCGCGCCCCCACGGTGTCGCGACGGTTCACGCCTCCATCGTAGAGAGTCCGTCGGCGAGATGCACCTCGCCGGCGCTCCACCGGATGACGACGCCATCGTCGCGGCGCACGATCAGTCTGCCGTCCTCGTCGATGCCCGCGGCGATCCCCTCCCCGCCGCCCTCGTTGCGGACGCGGCGGCCGCGCAGCGCGTCAACCGCCTCGAGGCGCGCGTGCACGAGGCCCAGGCCGCGCGCGGCGACCACCCCGTGATCCCGGTCGAGCGCCGCGAGGACGTCGGCGAGGATCTCGGCCCGGTCGGGGGTCGGGCCCTGCGCCGACAGCAGGGCGACCGAGGTCGCCCGCTCGGCCACGTCGGCGGGGAAGCCGCGCGTGTGGACGTTGATGCCGATGCCGACGACCACCGCCTCGACCCGCGAGCCGGCCGTATGTGCCTCGACGAGCACGCCGGCCACCTTCTTGCCGCCGACGAGCACGTCGTTCGGCCACTTGATCAGCGGCGCCGCTCGCGGCGCGGCGCGCGCGACGGCGTCGCGGACCGCGAGCCCCGCGACGAGCGCGAGCGGCGGCAGGCGCGAGGGCGGGCACGGCACGCGCAAGAGCACCGAGAAGAGCAGGTTCTCGCCGCGCGGCGACACCCACGATCGTCCCTGCCGACCGCGCCCGGCCGTCTGCTGCTCGGCAACCCACGTCGCCCCGTGGGGCGCGCCTTCCTTGGCGGCGCGCTTGGCTTCATCGCTGGTCGAGGTGGTCGACGCCAGCAGGTGCATCGGACGCCCCAGCGCACAGCCGCGCGCGGCGACGAGCTCGGGCGCGCGCTGCAGGTCGGGGCCGAGGGGCGCGACGATCATGCCTCGAAGTCGAGCCCCACGTCGGCCGCTTGCACCGAGTGCGTGAGCGCGCCCACCGAGATCGCGTCCACGCCCGCGCGCGCGAGCTCCGCGATGCGCGCGAGGGTGATGCCGCCGGACGCCTCGAGCAGCGCACGCCCGCGCGCGCTCTCGACGGCCCGGGCGACGACGTCCGCCGGCATGTTGTCGAGCAGCACGATGTCGGCGCCCGCCGCGAGCGCCTCGTCGAGCTGGTCGAGCGAGTCGACCTCGCACTCGATCTTCGCCGTGTGCGGCGCCGCGGCGCGCGCCCTCTCGATGGCCGCGCGTACGCCCCCGCACGCCGCGATGTGGTTGTCCTTGATGAGCACCGCCGCCCCGAGGTCGTCGCGGTGGTTGTGCGCGCCGCCGACGCGCACGGCGTAGCGCTCGATGGCGCGCAGGCCGGGCGTCGTCTTGCGCGTGTCGGTGATGCGCGCCTTGCTGCCGGCGGGGATCGCGTCGACGTAGGCGCGCGCCTGTGTGGCGACTCCGCACATGCGCTGGACGAAGTTGAGCGCGACGCGCTCGCCCATCAAGATGGCGCGCGCGCGGCCGCGAACGGTCCACAGCCGCGTGTCGGCCCCGACGCGCGCCCCCTCGGCGACGTGCGCCTCGACGACGAGCGTCGGGTCGACGAGCGCGAACGCCCGCGCGAACACCGGTCCGCCGCACGCCACGAGCGGCCTTCGCGCGACCGCGTGCGCGATCGCCCGCGCGTCGTGCGCGATGCACGCCTCGGTCGTCGGATCGCCCGAGGCGAGGTCCTCCTCCAGGGCCGCCGCGACGACCCGGTCGACGACGATCGACGGCAGCTCGTGCGTCATGGGGTCCCCCGTCGGGGCAGCGCCTTGAGGGGCGGCGTGAAGCGGTCGAGAACGAAGCGCGTGAGGTTGGGGAAGTGGCGCGCCAGCCCGTACACGCGCGGGTAGACGATGCGCGCGCGGCGCGAAGCCACGCCGTCGGCGATGCGGCGCGCCAGCACCTCCGCCTGGCCCACCGGCGTCAGCACGCGCGACGCGAACGTCTGCTCGTAAGCGGCGCGCCCGGTGGCCTCCATCGGCGTGCGCACCGGCCCGGGGTACACCGTCAGAACGTGCACGCCGGTCCCGCGAAGCTCGCCGCGCAGGCCCTCGGACGCCGCCGCCAGCGCGGCCTTCGATGCGTTGTAGAAGAACATCCCGGGCGTCGGCGCGATGGCGGCCATCGAGGCGATGTCCACGATGGTCCCCCTTCCCCGCGCGAGCATCGCCGGCAGCACGCGGGTCGTCAGCCGCAGCGGCGTCAGCACGTTGAGCCGCAGCAGCCGCTCGCCGTCCTCCCACGGCGTGTCGGGCGTCGGGGCGACGATCTGCACGCCCGCGTTGTTCACGAGCACGTCCACCTCGCCGAGCGCCGCGACGGCGCGGTCGAGCCACTCGGCGGCGTGCCCGGGATCGGACAGATCCGCCTCGACCACGTGACACTTCCCCTCGTGGCCGCGCGCCAGCTCTTCCAGCTTGGCGAGGCGGCGCGCCACGAGCGTGAGGCTCGCGCCGCGGCGCAGGTACTCGCGCGCGAGCGCCTCGCCGATGCCGCTCGATGCGCCGGTCAGGACGACGTGCACGGCCGAGGAGACTACCCGCCGGCCGCCGGCGCGCCAGAGCGATCCGCGCGTGGATCGTGGATTGCTCTCGTGGCGCCGACGGGAGCGAACGCGATGATGGCGACCACGATGGCCGCGTCATGAGCGCCCCGGCGGTCGGCGCCGTCGCGGTCTCGTTCGGAGTGGCGATCCCGCTGCTGGCCGCGGTGGGCGGCGGCTGCGACGCCCCCCTGCGAGGGGGCGATGGGCCCGGTGACGCGAGCGCGAGCTGCCCGGCGACGCTCAGCCAGGCGAGCTCCGGCTCCTGCGCCGACGAAGGGCTGCGGTGCCCCATCGTGCTCGATTGCGCGCCCAGCTTCGAGCTCGTGCAGTGTACCTGCCGGGGATCGCGCTGGGCGTGCTCCGATCCGGTCGGGCCGCTCGACGCCGGAGGCGAACCGCGCTGCGTCGCGCCGCCGCCGCCGTCGAAGGAGCCCTGCCCGTCCACGCTTCGCGCCGGACAGGGGACGGCGTGCGACGACTTCGGACGGCAGTGCTTCTACGAGGGGGAGGTCTGCGACAGCGGGATCACGAAGCTCGATTACTGCTCCTGCAGCCACGACGACGCCGGCGCCCTGAAGTACGCGTGCCTGCGCGTGGCGTGCAGCCCTCCGATCGAGATCGACCGCTGAGGCGGCGGGCGCTCGGTCGCGCTCGCTCCCGCACCCTCGCACGCGAGCGCGCCGCGCGTGAGCCGTCCGGGCGGTACGTCGGGTGCACGCCTCTCGCGGCGAGGTGTCCCATGAGGCAACTGTCGGTCCGGCTGACTGAGCTGATGACCCTGCGGAACGTCACGTCGCTCTTCGGCGTCGGCTTCGGGCTGCTGCTGGCGAATCGCCTCTCCGAAGGCGAGCGCAAGGCGGCCGGATGGGTGGCGGTGCTGTCGTCGCTCGCGATCGGCATCCCCTTCGGCATCGGATTCATCGGCAGGCTGCGCGCGCAGACGGCCGAGCGGCTCCCGGCGCAGGCGTCGCTCCCGTTCGCGCAAGAGCGCGCCGCCCGGCCGGCCGAAGCGAGGGCGTGAGCGTGCCCGGAGCTCGACGGCACGTCCGTCGAGTCGGCGGGGAAGGTCCTTCGACCGGGAGAAGTGCCTCTCGACCGAGCGAATGGACCTTCGATCACGAAGAAAGCGGCTCTTGGCCGGCCGACCGAGGCTTCGATCGCGAAGGAAGCGGCTCCTGGTCGACGAGATGACGCTTCGGTCGTGAACGAAGCGTCTTCTTCGAGACGGGAGCGCCTTCAGTCGCCGTCCGGCGCCGCGTCGACGCTCCCGTCGTCGCCGCCGTCGCCGGGGGCCGCGTCCCCCGCCGCATCCGCCGCCGCGGCGTCGGTCGCGTCCCCGCTCCCGCCCGCGTCGCTCGCGCCGGCGTCCGCGTCGGCACCCGATTCTGCGCTTCCGTCGAGACCGCCCTCGGCCGCCGCATCGTCCCCGCCGTCCGCACCGCCGTCGTCACCCGAGTCGTCACCGCCGGCGTCGACGCCGCCACCATCGCCCGGCGTACCGCCGTCAGGACCTCCCATCGCCGCGATCCACGCGCGGACCACCGCGACGTCGGTCGTGTCGACGAGCGCCGAACCGATCGGCGGCATCTGCAGCGGGCCGCGCATGGCCATGAGCTGGTAAAGGACGCTGGCGGCCGGATCGCCCGGCACGATGCGCGGCTGCCCCGCGACGCTCCCCGAGATGCATGGGACGTTCAGCGTCGTCTTGAGGATGTCCCACGTCTTCGGGTCGGGCGGGCGGCCGTCGAGCTGCGTGGGGTCGAGCCGCAGCAGGATACCGGCGCCGTAGCCGGCGGCCGCGGGGTTCGAGTTGTGGCACGTGACCCCGCAGTTCACGTGGATCCACTCGAGCGCCAGCGGGTCGAGCCCCGTGCCGTCGTCGCCGACCTCCAGGCTGATCCGCGACGGGGCCGGCGTCACGAGGTCCATCGCCGCGAGCTGCGCGAGCGTCAGGCCCTGCGCGCCCGCCAGCCCGAGGCTCACCTGCTCGAAGCCGAGGACTCTGTCTCGACGTCCGCGGTGGCACTCGTCGCAGTCGTCGTTGGTCGGGATGGTCCAGGTGCCGCCGTCGTCTCCGACCGGGACGGGGCCGCCGAAGTTGATCGTCGCCGTGGAGGCGTCGGGGCTCCAGGCGTACGTGGCGAACACCCAGAAGTCGGGCTTCACCTTCTGGAACATGCGCGTCTCGACGCGCTGCCCGTCCACCCGGAACTCCTTGAAGACCTTCGTTCCGACCGGGAAGGTCCACTCGTTCGGGTCGCTGACGTCGATCTGCGTGCCGGGCGGCAGCTCGATCCAGCGCTGCTTCTGCGCGCCGTCCGACCAGAGCGGCATCGCGGGCGTGTAAGCGTACGCGTTCGGCGCGATCTCCTTGGTCGCGAAGTTCGCGTAGAGGCCCGTGCACGCGAGCGTCGACGGCGGGACGCCCGCGTCGGCACACGGATCCGGCCCTGCGTCGTCGATGGAGGATGGGGGGGCGTCGCTCGACGCGTCGCCCCCACCTGCTCCATCCACACTGCTTCCGCCGCAGCCCGTGGCCACCGCGAGCAGGATGAGCGCCCACCATCTCATGGCCCGGAGCGTGCCTCGTCGATGCGGCTTCCGATCAGTCCCCGCCCGTGCCCGCGTCCGACGAGGGCATCGGCGGCATGCCACCGTCGTGGTGGTGGCGCCCGCCGAAGTTCGACGTGCCGTCTTGCGGCTGCGGCGCCAGCGAGCGCAGGTAGCAGATGATGCCCGGCAGCTGCGTCTGCGGATCGATGTCCGCCCAGCGGTGGAACTGGTGCCAGATGTCGTACGCGTGCTGCGCGCATGTGGCCGAGCCGTCGCAGCTCGGGTTGATCACCGAGGGATCGAAGTAACCGCCGTCGGGCACCTCGCCGTTCAGGATGATGTTGGCGAGATCCTCGTCGCTGAATCCCCCCGTCTGCTCCGGCGTGTGCGACACGTCGTTGAACACGCCGTTGGTCGCCGTCGGCCCGTGGCAGTTGGTGCACGCGGTTCCGCCGTCCCGCTCGAAGAAGCTGCCGCCGTCGCTGGTGTGATAGCCGCCGTCGTAGTGGTGTCCGCCGTCGTGCGGGTACCCGCCGTCGTGCGGGAAGCCGCCGCCATCGAAGCCGGGGGGCGGACCGAAGCTCAGCGCGACGCCGTTGTTGTAGCGGGCGTTGCCGATCGTCCAGTCGTCCTCGCTGTTCTTCGTGATGTGCAGGATCGCCGACCCGCACGTGCCGTCGCTCTCGGTCGCGACGACGGTCACGTCGCCGTTGGCGTCGCCGGTGCCCGCCATCGTGATCATGACGCCCGGCTGGTTGACGCCGTCGACCATGAACGACTGCGTCTGCAGGTTGCCCTGCGACGGATCGGACAGGCTCCAGGTCGCCGCCTTTCCGTCCGCCGTGACGACGGGGATCTGGAAAGTCTGCTGCGAGCTGCCGGGGATGTAGGCCGAGTACATCGGTGAGAAGACGATCGGCACCGTCGGGTTGGCGCACGTCCCGGCCTGGGTGCTCACGCTCCCGGCGTCGTTGCCGTTCCCGAAGCCCTTTTCGCCCGAGCTCGAGCTCGAGCACGCAGCGAGCACCGCCGCCACGCCCGCGATGCCGGCGAGGACCCCGACCGCCAACGCCTTGCCCGTGATGATGCCACGCATGATCGTTCCTCCCGCGAGAGATGGGGCACCTTAATCGGGAAAAACGGCCCGAACCGCGGAAAATATTTTTCCGCCACCAGCAATTCGCCGCGTGCCGGGTCGCTCTCCGCACGAGAAAACGAGGCCTTCCGGAGATGGTTTGAAACTTTTCGCCGCGGGCGTGTGCCGACGAAGAGACGCGTTCCATCTGCAATCGTCCGCCGCGATCGAACGGGCGCGCGCCGTCGCCTGCGTCGATCCCTCCCGTGAGCGCCCGCCCCCGATCGTCACCAGCGTTCGACGCGCCAGCCCCGCCGCCGCGCCACCCGCGCCAGGCGGAAGTCGGGGTTGACGACGACCGGCGTGCGCACGGCCTCGAGCAGCGGCAGGTCCGTGTACGAGTCGCTGTAGAAAGTCGCGTCCTCCAGCCCGAAGCCGAAGCGCCGCGCCAGCTCGCGCGTGCGCTCGAGCTTCCCCGGGCCGAAGCAGAGCGGCTCGACGAAGCGCCCGGTGAACAGGCCCTGCGCGTCGACCTCCAGGTCGCTGGCCACGACGTGCTCGATGCCGAGGCGCCGCGCGAGCGGCCGCGCGGCGTACGGCGTCTCGCCCGTGACGATGGCGATCAGGTCGCCACGGTCGCGGTGCCGCTCGACCGCCCGCCTCCCCTCGTCGCAGACGTACGCCTCGACGACGCTCCGGAACCAGTCGTCGCATCGCGCGGCGAGCGCGGCCTCCGGCGTCCCGGCCAACGCCCGCAGCGCTCGCGCGGCCACCGCCGGCGCGTCGATGACGCCGACCGTGTACTGCGCGACCCACCAGAGGACGCGCGCCGAGTCGCGCCACGTCGCGCCGCCCTGCGCGCGCAGGTAGCGGACGTAGAGCGTCGCCGTCTGCCGGCGGACGAGCGTGCGGTCCATGTCGAAGAGCGCGGCGGTCATGCGTCGGGGACCTAATAGACGCCGAAGCCGCGTCCGAGCGCCTGCGAGTAGACGTTGCACAGCATGTGGAACACGACCGACGCGCCGATGCCCTCGGTGCGCGCGCGCAGCCACCCGAAGACGAGCGCCGGGAAGAAGACGGCCAGACGCGTCGGCAGGTGAACGGTCGCGAGGTGGCCGACGGCGAAGATGCTGGCGCCGACGAGCAGCCCCGGGCCGACGTTCGCGCCGGCCACGCGCCAGCGCGGAGGCCACGCGTCGTCGAGCCGCGACTGCAGGTAGCCGCGGTAGAACGCCTCCTCCGGCAGCGCGATGACGAACAGCTGGCCGGCGACCTCGTTCACGGCGTCGAGCGGCTGCACGGTCAGCGAGAACGCCGTCCGCGGCATCACATGCGCCCACCATGCGCGCCAGCCGAAGAAGAACGGCACAGCGACGATCGCGAAGAGGCCGAGCGCCCAGGCGCACGCCACGGCCGCGTCGCGCAGCAGGTGGGCCGCGTCGAGCCGCCCCGGGATGACCAGGCCGCCGAGCGCCAGCCCGGACCGGCGCACGTGCTCGTCGTCGCGCCGCCACACCAGCGCCCAGGTGACGGCCAGGAAGGCGAAGCCGACGAGCGTCGTGTGCCAGCGCTCGGGCAGACCCGTCGCGATGGCCGCGACCGCGAGCGTCACGTCGGCCGACACCCACAGCGCCTCGCGCAGCGGCGTCAGTTTCGGCATTGCAGACGAGAGACGAACGCCTCCTGATGGCCCGCTTCCGCGTCGAGCCACGAGACGTACCACTCGCCCCGCGAGAGGCCGGGGGTGATCCACGGGCGCGGCTCGTCGCCGCTCACGCGGGCGAAGGTGCTCGTCGTGCCGACGCCGTCGCGCGAGATGGCGGCGACGCGCACGCGCCCCTGCTCGTAGAAGGCGACCTCCGCGGGGCCGTCGGGGCTCGCCGCGACCGCCGGGTGCGCGCCGCGCGGCGCGAAGCGCTTGCGCCACAGCAGCGTCCCCTTCACGGGGTCGATGAGCACGGCCTGCGCGCCCTTGTCGCCCTTGTCGGTCTCGTGCCACACGAGGAAACATGCATCCTTCGTGCAGGCGATCGCCGGGAAGTCACCGCCCACCTTGTCTTCGTTGGCGACCGTGACTTCGCCCAGCTGGCGGCTCGCCTTGGCCGAGCCCTGCAGCCCGCCGCTCTGCAGCTCCGGCAGCGTGAGCGGGATGCGCATGCGCTCGACGAGGTGCTGCTTGTCGCGCTCGAGCGCGTAGACCAGGAACAGGTTGCTGCTCGACACCGCCACGCCGGGGACGCTCACGCGCGGCGACTTGCCCTTCTCCGGCTCGTAGTCCGTGGCGCGGATCTCGCCGCCGATCGGCTTCAGGTCGGCGTCGAGGTGGCGCAGGAAGAGGTCGTCGCCTTCCTTGTCGGCGTTCTCCTGCCAGGCGACCCAGAACGAGCCGTCCGGCGCGTGATCCATCGACGGCCAGAAGAGCCCCGGCTTCGGCGCGCCCACCACGCTGCTCATGCCGCCGATGCGCCCGTCGGCGTCCAGCCAGCGCACGCGCACCCCCGGCTCGCGCCCGCCCTTGTCCCAGAAGAGGAGGACGGCGCGATCGCCGACGCTCAAGAGCTCGGGCCGCATCGCGTAGTCGGCCTCCGGCGTCAGGTCCCGGGGACGCGAGGTGGGCTTGCCCGTCGCGTCGACGAGCACCGAGTAGACGTGATCGTGCCCGGGCTGCTCGTGATCGTCGGTCCAGGCGACGATCGCCCCCTTGGACGTCACGGCCACCGCCGGCCGGCCCACGCTACCGCCGTAGCCGAGGCGCGGGTGGGAGAAGGCGACCATCTTGCAGGGCCCCGTCGTCGAGGAGCCGACCTTCACCTGGTCGTAGAACGATTTCGCGATGGCGCCGCCGCCCGCCTCGACGGCGTCCTTGAACTTGCGCAGCGCCCCTTCCCCGTCGCCCGACGCGAGCAGCTGCTGCCCTTCTTCGATCATCGTCTGCCACTTGGGGCTCGCGACCGGGGCCACGATCGCGGAATCGGACGGCGAGGGCAGGGCCGAGCCGGCGGGCGTGGTCGCGGCGCTCGCCGTCGCCGCGGGCGCGGATCTCGCGGGGTGGATGACCTTCGCGTAGACGAGCCAGGCGGCCGCCGCGGCGCCGCCCACGACAGCCGCCGAAACGAGCCAGGGGACGATCCCCCGCGATGCCCTCGCCTGCGACGGCGGCGGCCCTTCGGGGGCGGCGGTCGGCGGCAGGTCGGTGGCGCTCAGCGCCGGATGCTGCGCGAGCAGATCGATCGGCTGGCTGGCGCGGGGCGCTCCCGGCGGCACCATGCCGATGCCGGGCGTCGTCTTCTTGATGACGGGCGGCCCCGACGGGTGCGGCACGGTGCGCTCCTCGAGATCGGCGATGGCCTCCGGGCTGCGCGACAGCGCCTCGAGCTCGATCTGGCTCGGCGAGCTGCCGATGTTGAGCAACGAGATGGCCGGCGCCGGTGCTCCGAGCGCCTTCGCCAGCTCGTCGGCGAGCTCTTTGGCCGTCTGGAAGCGCTTGTTCGGATCGCGCTCGAGAGCCTTCTTGAACCAGACGTCGAACGACGGGGGCAAGTCGGGCCGCAAGCGGGTGGGCGTCGGCAGCTGGGCCGCCGCGATGGCCGCGAACGTCATGGCCACGCCCTGGTCGGTGTTCCACACCGGGCGCCCGGTCAGGCACTCGAACGCCATGCAGCCGAGCGCCCAGAGGTCGGCCCGGTGGTCGACGTTCCCCTGCCCCTTGACCTGCTCGGGCGACATGTACGCCGGCGTCCCGAACACCGCACCCTCGCGCGTCAGCCGCGCCGTCTTCTCGTCGGTCTTCACCGGCGTGTAGAACTTGGCCAGGCCGAAATCGAGGATCTTCGCGTTCTCCTCGCCGTCCTCGCCCTTGCAGAGGTGGATGTTCTCGGGCTTGAGGTCGCGGTGGACGATGTTCGCGGCGTGCGCCTTCATCAGCCCCTTGGCGACCTGGCCGATGATGCGCACCGTGCTCGGCACGTCGATGAGCCGCACGCGGGCCATCCGGTCGTAGAGCGACTCGCCCTCGAGCAGCTCCATGGCGATGAACGGCCGCCCGTCCTCGAGCCGGCCCGAGTCGTACACCTCGACGATGTAAGGGCTCTTCACGCTCGCCGCGGCGCGCGCCTCCCGGAAGAACCGCTCGATGACGATGGCCGAATTCGCGAGCTCGGCGGCGAGGACCTTGACGGCCACCCTCTTGCCGATGCTCACGTTTTCGGCCTCGTACACGGCCGCCATGCCCCCTCGTCCCAGCTCGCGGGTGACGCGGTACTTGCCGACGAGCAAGGTGCCGCTGCCTATCTTGGTTTCCGGTTGGACGGCGGCCATGGATCGATGCCGGGAGCCAGCATCGCACATGGTGCCAGCCGGCGCGCGGGGAGGCTCGGGCTAAAACTTACGCCGTTTCCGCCCCCCGCCAAAGCGGTAATCCGAGCGCGGGCGCCGTGGACGCCGGAACGCCGACGGAAAAACGATGTAGGCTGGTGCTCTGTGGCGTCCGCTGGCGACCCTTCCGACTGCGTCCGCCCCCCCGCGGGGCATGCCGAAGACCACGGCTCCGCTCGTGAACGGCTCGCTGTCGTGGGGGAGATCGCGGCCGAGGTCGCCCACGAGCTGCGCAACGTGCTGCAGGTCATCTCGGCGAGCGCATACGTCGCGCGGCAGGAGGCGGGCAAGGGAGACGCCGCAGCCACCCTGTCCCACGTGGTCAAGATCGAGAAGAACGCCCGCATCGCCCACGGGATCGTCGACGACCTCATGGCCCTGGCACGGGGCGAGTCGCTGCACTCGGAGCCGGTCTTCCTGGCCGAGATCTTGGTCGCGTCGCGCGCCGACCTGGGCGACGGGGCCGCGCAGTGGGAGGACGACGTGCAGCCGCGCGACCTGCGGGTGCGCGCGCACCCGGGGCTCCTCGTACGGCTTCTCCACGTGCTCTACGACAACGCCGTTCAGGCCAGCGCTCCACGGGCGCCGTGCATCGGGACCCGGGCGCGCGCGTCCGACGGATGCGTCGTCATCGAGGTGACCGACGACGGCCCGGGCGTTCCGGCGGGCATCGCGGCGCGAGTGTTCGAGCCGCTGGTGAGCGCGCGCGCCGGCGGCACGGGGCTGGGGCTCGCGCTGGCGCGGCGCATCGCGGCCGCGCACGGAGGGTCGATCGCGCTGGTCGAGCCGTCGGCCACCGGCGCCGGCGCGACGTTCCGCCTCGAGCTTCCCTCCTGACGGCTTCGCCGCCGCCATCTTCGCCTCCGCCATCCAGGACGGCGACGAGCTGACACACCTGCGTCAGGATCTGCGCCTCGGCCGCAGGCGCTCCGCGCGAATCGGATACATATTGGCCGTCCCGATGTTGCCGATCCGCCTCCGCGGCGCCCGTACGCACAACCTCCGCGCGATCGACCTCGAGCTTCCCCCCGGTCAGCTGGTGGCCGTCACGGGCCCGAGCGGCGCCGGCAAGTCGTCGCTCGCGCTCGACACGCTCTACGCGGAGGGGCAACGGCGCTTCGTCGAGAGCTTCAGCCCGTACGCACGCCAGTTCCTCGAACGGCTCGAGCGGCCGCCGATGGACGAGCTGGCGCCGATCGCCGCGACGGTCGCGGTCGACCGCCGCGCGCCGGTCAAGTCGAGCCGATCGACCCTGGCCACGATGGCCGACCTCGAGCCGTATTTGGCCGCGCTCTTCGCGCGCGAGGCCATCCCGCGCTGCCCCGACTGCGACGTCGAGGCGGTGGACACCTCGCCGCGCGAGGCGGCCGCACGCCTGGCGGCGTCGCTCGAGGGGGGGCGCGCGCTCGTCACCTACGCCGTGCAGGCCGAAGACGCCGACCAGTTCCTCGAGCTGCGCGAACGGCTGGCCAAGGACGGCTACCGGCGGCTGGTGGTCGCCGGCGCCGTGCGCGAGATCGACGAGGTGCGGCCGAGCGAGGCGACCGCCCCCGGCGTGCGGCTGGAAGTCGTGGTGGACCGCGTCGGCGTGAGCTCCCGCGAGGCGCGGCGCCTTCAGGAGGCCATCGAGGCGGCGTGGGCGCGCGGGGGCGGCCGAGCGGAGCTGCGCGCCGAAGGCGGCGCTCACGTCACCGTCGCCCGCGGTCTGGTGTGCCCGAAGTGCGCCCGCGCGTTCGACCCACCCCGCCCCGGCCTGTTCTCGTACAACTCGCCCTTCGGCGCGTGCGACACGTGCCGCGGCTTCGGCCGAATCATCGCCGTCGACTGGGACAAGGTCATCCCCGATCCGCGCAAGTCCCTCGGGGCAGGCGCGATCAAGCCGTGGAGCGGGCCGAGCACCACCTGGGAGCGCGGCGTGCTCGAGAAGTTCTGCAAGCGCGCGAAGATCCCGCTCGACGTGCCGTGGGGGAAGCTCCGCGCCTCGCAGCGCGAGGCCGTGCTCGACGGCGAGGGGACCTGGCACGGCGGCAAGTACCCGGGCGTGCGCGCATGGTTCGAGTGGCTCGAGACGCGCACGTACAAGATGCACGTGCGCGTGCTCCTGTCGCGTTACCGCGAGTACGCGGTGTGCGGCGCCTGCGGTGGCTCGCGGCTCAACGCCACGGCGCTCGCATACCGTGTGGCCGGCCTGCACCTCGGCGAGTGGCACGCACAGACGGTGGCCGACGCGCTGGCGCGCATCGACGCCTACGACCCGCGCGATCCGCAGGGCAAGCGCGTGAAGGAGCAACTCGCGTCGCGCCTGCGATACCTGGACGCCGTGGGCCTCGGGTACCTCACGCTCGATCGCCAGGCGCGCACCCTTTCGGGCGGCGAAGCGCAGCGCGCCGGGCTCACGACGGCGCTCGGCGCGGCGCTGACCGGGACTCTCTTCGTCCTCGACGAGCCGACGGTCGGGCTGCACGCCACCGACGTGCCGGCGCTCGGGCGCGTGATGCGCGAGCTGGCCGACGCGGGCAACACGGTGATGGTCATCGAGCACGAGCCGGCCATCGTTCGCTCGTGCGAGCGCGTCATCGAGATGGGACCGGGGGCCGGCCCGCACGGCGGACGCGTCCTGTTCGACGGGACCCCTGAGGAGCTGGCCCGCCGCGAGGACCTGCCGACGAGCAAGGCGTGGGCCGCGGCCCGGGGCGAGGTGCGCGAGCGGCGGCGCGCCAGCGCGTGGCTCCGGGTGCGCGGCGCGCGCGAGCACAACCTCGCCGGCGTCGACGCGCGTATCCCCCTGGGCGTCGTCTGCGGCGTGACGGGGCCGAGCGGCTCGGGCAAGTCGACGCTCGTACACGACGTGCTCTACCGGGCGGCCGCGCGCGCTCTCGGCGATCTGTCGGTCGACAAGCCGGGGCGGCACGACGCGCTCGAAGGCGTCGAGGCGCTCGCGCGCGCGGTACTCGTGGACCAGTCGCCGCTCGGGCGCACCGCGCGTGGCAACGCGGCCACGTACGTCAAGGCGTGGGATCGCGTGCGCGCGCGCTTCGCGGCCGAGCCCGAGGCGGTGCGACGCGGGCTGACGCCGGCGCACTTCTCGTTCAACGTCCCGGCCGGCCGCTGCGAGGAGTGCGCGGGCGAGGGATACGAGACGGTCGAAATGCAGTTTCTGGCCGACGTGCAGCTTCTCTGCGCGGTGTGCCACGGCAAGCGCTTCAAGCCGGAAGTGCTCGCGGTCAAGCACCGCGGCCGATCGATCGCCGACGTGCTCGCGATGAGCATCGAGGAGGCGCTCGAGACGTTCGACCCGGCCGACGACCGCGACTACGTCCTGCGGCGCGCGCTCGATCCGATCGTGAAGGTGGGGCTCGGGTACCTGCCGCTCGGACAGCCGCTCTCGACGCTGTCCGGGGGCGAGGCGCAGCGCCTCAAGCTCGCGCGCGCGCTCGGCGAAGAGGCAAAGGGCACGCTGTTCGTGGTCGACGAGCCGAGCGCGGGCCTGCACGCCCAGGACGCCGCCTACGTGGTGGACGCGCTGCACTCGCTCGTCGACGAGGGGGCGAGCGTCGTCGTCGTCGAGCACGACCTGGACGTGGTCCGCGCGTGCGACTGGGTCCTCGATCTCGGCCCGGGCGGGGGCCCTCACGGCGGCCGCATGGTCGCCGAGGGCACCCCGGAGGACGTCGCCAAGAGCGACACGCGCACCGGCGAGGCCCTGAGAGAGATCACCGAAAGAACGGAATACGGGAAGAAAGGCGATTCCCAATCCTTCCCGCCTTCCCGCCTTCCCGTTCATTCCCCTTCCATTTCCGTGTCGCACGCCCGCGAGCACAACCTCAAGGATGTGACGTGCGCCATCCCCCACGGGAAGGTGTGCGTCGTGACCGGGCCGAGCGGCTCGGGCAAGTCGTCGCTCGCCTTCGACGTCGTCTTCGCCGAGGGGCAGCGGCGCTTCATGGAGACGCTCACGCCGTACGCGAGGCAGTTCCTTCCGACGCTGCCGCGCCCCGACGTCGACGCCGTCACGGGCGTGCCGCCGTCAATCGCGCTCGAGCAACGCACGTCGCGCGGCGGCGCCAACTCCACCGTGGCGACCGTCACAGAGGTGGCCCACTACCTGCGTCTGCTCTACGCGAAGGTCGGCGAGCTGCACTGCCCGAAGTGCGACGCGCTCGTGGCGCCGATGACGGCCGACGCACTGTTCGAGCGGCTGCGGCGGTCGCGCGAAGGCGGCGACAAGACCGTGTACGCGCCGGCCGTGCGCGCTCGCAAGGGGACGTACCTCGACCTGTTCACGGCCGCGTCGCGCGCTGGCGTCAAGGCCGCGCGCGTCGACGGCGCGATCGTCGGCGTCGACCCGCCGCCCAAGCTCGCCAAGACCAAGGAGCACACGATCGATCTCATCGTGCACTTCGGCAGGCTGTCGTCGCTCGATCGGGCGACGTTCGACCGCGCGCTCGGGTGGGGCAACGGCGCGCTGCGCGTGGCCGACGGCCCGCCGAAGGCCAGGGCCAAGGGCCGCGGGCCCGAAGAGACGATGTTGTCGACCGCGCGCACCTGCCCCGCGTGCGGCACCGGGGTCCCGGAGCTCGATCCGCGGTGGTTTTCGTTCAACACGAAGCAGGGTCGGTGCGAGGGCTGCGATGGGACTGGAGTGGAGGGGGGCCCGGCGGCGCTCGAGTACGAGGGGCCCTACGAGACGTGCACGGCCTGCGGCGGGTCGCGCCTGAGCGCCGTTCCACGCGCGGTACTACTGCACGGCGAGACGTACGGGCAGACGACGGCGCGCTCGGTGTCGAGCGCGCTCGCGCGCGTGCGCACGTGGACCTTCGCGGGGAACGACGCCGCCATCGCCAAGGCCCCGCACGCGGAGCTCGTGCGCCGACTGGCGTTCGTCGAGCAGGTGGGGCTCGGATACCTGGCGCTCGACCGGCCCGCGGCGACGCTGTCGGGCGGCGAGATGCAACGGCTGCGCCTCTCCGCGCAGCTGGGCAGCGGACTGACGGGCGCGCTGTACGTGCTCGACGAGCCCACGATCGGCCTGCACCCGCGCGACACGCGCCGCCTGCTCTCGAACCTGCGGCAGCTCGCCGGCATGGGCTCGACGGTGCTCGTCGTCGAGCACGACGCCGAGACGATCCGCGCCGCCGATCACGTCATCGATCTCGGCCCGAGCGGCGGACGGCACGGCGGCCACGTCGTCGCCGAGGGGCCATCGGCTCGGGTGCTCTCCGACCCGGCATCGCCCACGGCGCGTGCGCTGCAGGAGACCGCGCGCGTCGAGCGCCCCCGCCGCCCGATGGCGGACGCCTGGATCGAGCTGACCGGCGCGCGCGCGAACAACCTGCGCGACGCGACCTTTCGCGTCCCGGTGGGGCGCATGTGCGTGGTCGCCGGCGTGAGCGGCTCGGGCAAGTCGACGCTCGTGCGCCACGTCTTCTACCCGGCGCTGCGGCGCGCGCTGAGGCTCGTGGCGCCGGAGCCGGGCGAGCACGGCGCCATCAAGGGGGCGAAGGCGGTCAAGCGGGCGCTCGCCGTCGATCAGTCGCCCATCGGTCGCACCCCGCGCAGCGTGCCGGCGACGTTCCTGGGCGTCTGGGACGAGGTGCGCAAGCTCTTCGCCTCGCTGCCGGAGGCGAAGACGCGCGGCTACACGGCCGCGCGCTTCTCGTTCAACACCGCCTCGGGCGGCGGCCGCTGCCCGGCCTGCGAGGGGCAGGGCACCATCGTCGCCGAGATGCCGTTTCTGCCGGACGTCGTCGCGCCGTGCGAGGCCTGCGGAGGCTCGCGCTTCGAGCCGTCGACGCTCGAGGTGCGCTACGCGGGGCTCTCGATCGGCGACGTGCTGCACCTGCCCGCGCAAGACGCGGCCCAGCTCTTCGCGCATCACCCGAAGATCGCCAGACCCCTCGCGACGCTGGCCGACCTCGGCGTCGGCTACGTGCAGATCGGCCAGGGGTCGAACACGCTCTCGGGCGGCGAGGCGCAGCGGCTGAAGCTCGCCGCGGAGCTGACGGCCGGGTCGGCGCACGAGCCGACGGTCTACGTGCTCGACGAGCCGACGACCGGCCTGCACCTGTCGGACGTCCGCCGCCTGCTCGGCGTTCTCGAGCGGCTCGTCGAGCGCGGCGACACGCTCGTCGTCATCGAGCACCATCCGGACGTCATCGCCTGCGCCGACTGGGTCGTAGAGCTCGGCCCCGAGGCCGGCGAGCACGGCGGCCGAATCGTCTTCGAGGGCGAGCCGCGGAAGCTGCACCGCGCGAAGACGGCGACGGGGCGCTACCTCGCCGGAGAGAGCACCGCCACGCCGTGAGCGGTGCGGAGCGGCCCGCGCGACCGCCGCCGGGACGGCACGCCCATCACGGTGCGCTCTGTCGGTACGCCGGCCACGCTGCCTTCGCCGCGTCGGCGTAGGCCTTCATTTGCGAGTAGTCGTCCTGCCACGACGTGTACATGAAACCGATGACGCCCTCGATGCCCGTGGCCGCGTTCAGCTCGTCGGTGGCCGATTTCGCGCCATTCCCTGAGTCGTAGTAGCCGGCGATGATCTGCTGCCCGCCGACGATCCTCGCCCCCTCGGCGAGGTTCGGATCGGACTGCAGCATGTCGTTCGAGTATCCGACCGGCGCACCGCTCGCGAGCACGGCGAGCCCCTTGGACCGGGCGTACTGCACGACCGTCTGCAGCTTCGACGCATCCCATCCGGGGCGGTTGACGAACGTCAGCGACGAGTCCCAGAACGCCAGGCCCGTGTACCCCGCCGCGACCGCCTGATCCACGAGCTGCTCGCTGTGAGCCGGCTCGTTCGCGTTCGTCGGCGACAGGTAGCTGTGATGCCAGTACCCGAGCTGCGGCGTCATCGGCGTCGGCGGGAGCGGCGCCCACGCGTCACAGGCCATGGGGCGTCGCCCGCTCCTCGGAGCGGCTCCGACTGCAGGGCTCGGACCACCGGACCACCCGAAGGTGGCGGGCCGCTCCGCGCGCCATTTGCACACGAAGCGCGCCTCCTCACGCCATCGACAACGGATGAGATCGTGCGTGCACCAGGCGGCGACCCCCACCGGCGGGGGGTCCGTCCCCGGCTCTCGGGCTATGCTGCCCTCCCATGTCCAGCGATTCGCGCGCCCTCGTCGTCGACAACCCGTACACCGGCGAGCCTGCGTGCAACGTGGCGCTCGCCGATGACTCGACGGTCGGCGCGACGCTCGACCGGGTCCGCGAGGCGGCGCGCGCCTGGCGCACGAGCAAGCTGCACGAGCGCATCGCCCTGTGCGAGCGCGCCGTCGAAGCGATGGAGGCCAACGCCGACGCGATCGCGCGCGACATCACGCGCATGATGGGCAAGCCGCTCGCGCAATCGCTCGGCGAAGTGAAGACGTGCGCCGCCCGCGCGCGACACATGATCTCGATCGCCGAGAAGGCGCTCGCCGACGTGGTGCTGCCGCCGATGAGCGGCTTCGAGCGACGCATCGTTCGCGAGCCGCTCGGAGTCGTCTTCGATCTGCCGGCGTGGAACTACCCGCTGCTGACGGCCGTGAACTGCGTCGTCCCGGCCGTGCTGGCCGGCAATGCCGTCCTGCTGAAGCACAGCCCGCGCACGCCCCTGTGCGGCGAGCACTTCGCGCGCGCGTTCGCCCAGGCCGGCGGCCCGCCGCACCTGGTGCAGGCGCTCAACTGCGACCACCCGACCAGCGAGCGCATCGTGGCCGACGAGCGCGTCGACCACGTCGTGTTCACCGGGTCGATCTTCGGCGGCCACCGCATGGTGGAGGCGGCGACCAAGCGGTTCTTGCATCCTTGCCTCGAGCTCGGCGGCAACGATCCCGCCTACGTCGCGCCCGACTGCGATCTGACCAAGACGGTCGAGAACGTGGTCGACGGCGCGATCTACAACGCGGGGCAGAGCTGCTGCGCCGTGGAGCGCGTCTACGTGCACAAGTCGATCTACGGGCGCCTTCTCGAGATGGCCGAGCCGCTCGTGCGCGCGTACGTCATGGGCGATCCGATGAGCGAACAGACGACGCTCGGGCCGATCGCGCAGCCGCACCACGTCCCCGAGCTCGAGGCGTTCGTGCAGGACGCGAAGGCGCGCGGCGCGCGCGTGCTCGTCGGCGGCAAGCGCGCCACGGTCGACGGTCGCGGGCGCTTCTTCGAGGCGACCCTCGTCGCGGACTGCAACCACTCGATGAAGCTGTTCCGGCAGGAGTCGTTCGGACCCATCCTGCCGCTGATGCCGGTCGAATCCGACGAGGAGGCGCTCGCGAAGATGAACGACTCGCGCCTCGGGCTGACGGCCAGCGTCTGGACGCGTGACCGCGAGCGGGCCATGCGCTTCGCGCGCGCGCTCGAGTGCGGCACCGTCTTCATGAACCGCTGCGACTACCTCGATCCGGCGCTGCCCTGGAGCGGGTGGAAGGACTCGGGGCGCGGCGTCAGCCTCGGCGCGCTCGGCTTCGATGCCCTCACGCGCCCGAAGGCGGTGCACTTCCGCCTGGCGTGGTGAGCGCGGCTACTGCGCGGTCAGCTGCACGTCGGCCACCGAGCCGGCGTACACGCACCCGTCGCTCGTCGCCGGGCAGCTGGCTTTCGAGAAGACGACGTTCAGGAGGAGCGGCCCCGCGGCGCCGATCGCGCTGCCGGGCACCGTCTCCTGCGTCGCATCGGGTGAGTCGGGAGCCGGCGACTGCCACGCGCCCGTCCACCCGCCCGCTGCGCGCGCGAACAGCTCCACGACCTCGTAGTCGGCCGTCGGCTGCGCCGGCCAGGTCACGGTCAGCGGCTGCCCGACCGGGATCGTCGCGTTCGACGCGGGCGCGCTTATGCTGGCGTCGAACCCCGGAGGGTCCGCGACCAGCGTCCACGTGAGCGGCATCGAGCCGAACGCCGGCGCCGACGTCGTCACCTCGTACGTCGGCTGCGCGGCGGGCGGGGTCGCGAACTGGACGAAGTAGGCGGGCTTGCCCGCGGAGTCGGTGCCCCACGGCATCGGCGTGCTCGTCCCGCCGACGCCGATCGACACCTGCGCGCCGCCCGCCATCTCGTCGCCCGTGGCCGGATCGAACACGTGCGCCGACGCCCACTGGACCTGCGATCCCGCTCCGGGCAGGCGCGACTCGAGCACCTGCAGCTCCACGGGCCTGACCTGAACGGCCGTCGGATGGCCCGTCGAGGGCACCGTCAGCGGCCCGGCGATCGACGTCAGCGTCGAGGGCGCCGCCCCGCTCACCGATATCTCCGCGGCGATGCGCACGTAGTAGTGCGCCCACGCCGGCAGGTTGCTGAACGCCCAGGTTCCGTCCGTCGCGACCGTCTGCGACGACAGGGGCATCTCCTGGCCGCTGGGGAAGACGCGGAACAGGCTCGCGACGAGGACGTTGGGCACGGCAGCCAGCGAGCGTGCCGTCGTGACGGTGCCCGACAGGCACAGCGTGGCGTCGCCCTGGCAGGTCGCCGTCGCGGGTCCAGGGGCCACGGCATCGGCACCCCCGTCGCCCGTGTCGCTCGTCGCCGGGTTCGACGACGACTTCACGAACGAGCACGCCGCCGGCGCGACCAGCGCCAGTGACGACACGAGCAGCAGCCGACCCATCCGCGCCCTCATGCACATGAGATGCCCCGAGCCGAGCCGTTCTTCAAGGGCCCTTTTTCAGTGGGCCATGCTGTCGGTGCGCTGCTGGATCTGCTCGCAGAGCCGCATGCACTCCGGATCGTCGACGCACTGCTGGGTGCAGTCGACGTAGCTCGAGCGGTAGCGCGAGCACTTGGGATCGCGCTCGCACTTCATCGGGTCTTTCGACGCGGCGTTCACCACCGCATCGCCCGCCTTCGCGCAGCCCGCCAGCGCGACTGCCGCGAGGGCCACCAGAGCGGCGCGCGTCGTCGCGCCCATCACGCCTTCTCGACTTGCTCGGCGACCGGCAGGAACGCCTCGTACGCCAGCGCCGGCCAGCTCTCGGCCGACGCGGCGCCGAGCTCGCGCGACAGCAGCGACACGCGCATGGCCGCCGTGTCGTCGGGCGCGTCGTACACGTCCATGAAGTCGTATGGGCCGAGCAGCGCGTAGTGCGCCAGCCACCTGATGCCGGGCACGAGCTTCTCGACCTTGGCCTTCCACTCCTGCCCGGCGCGACGCCGGCCGCGCGGGTCCTTCACGGCCGTCGGGCTGAGCTTCGTCACCAGCACGTACGTGGACATCGGCCACCTCCTCGCATAGCAGCGCGCTCTAGGGCTGCTTCGGCGGCGGATTCGTCACCGCCGGACGGTTCTTCAGGCACTTGTCGAGCTGCGGCTCGAGCGCCTTGGCCGAGGGCGGCAGTTGCGGGCGTCCCATGACCGGCACCCCCTCGCGGGACCAGTCGACTCCCGCCTCGCTCACGCTCAGCCACACGAACAGCGCCCGCCCGCGGATGTTCGCGTAGGGCACCCCGCCCCCCTTGCCGCCGTACCACATGCGCGAGTCGTGGCTGTTGTTGCGGTTGTCGCCCATGACCCACACCTCCCCCGGCTTCGCAAAGAACGGGCCCTGATCCTCGGGGAAGGCGCCCGACGCGTGGTCGTAGAAGGTCAGGTACGACTCGTTGCCGAGGTACTCGACGTACAGGTCGCCGTCGTGGCGCGTGATCGGCGAATCGTAGTCGTTGTACGACCACTCGCCGACCTTGCAGCTCGGCACTTGCCAGCCGTTGATCCACGGGTGGCCGTTGATGGCCTCGAGCTTGTCGCCCGGCAGCGCGATGACGCGCTTGATGAAGTCCTGCTCGGGGTGCTCGGGGAACGCGAAGACCATCACGTCGCCGCGGTGCGGCGGCATGTTCGTCCACACGCGCGAGTTCGTGTACGGGATGGCCGGGCCGTAGGTGAACTTGTTGACGAAGATGTGGTCGCCGACCATGAGCGTCGGGATCATCGACCCGCTGGGGATCTTGAACGCCTCGATGACGAAGGCGCGCAGCGCGAACGCGACCGCCACCGCCATGACGATGGCCTCGACGTACTCGCGCACCTCGCTCTTGCGCCAGCGGCCCAGGTGCACGTCCACCTCGCCGTCGGCGCGCGCCAGCGCCTCGACGAACGCGTCCTCGTCGAACGGGAGGCGCTCCATCGAGTCGTGCAGCGCGACCAGCTCGGCGCGCACCCGCTCGCGCTCCTTGACCGACAGGTCGCGGATGATGGCCTTTTCGTGCTTGGCGAAGATGAGCTCCGCTTCGTCGATGAGCGCGCGCGCGCGCTCGAACGTGCCGCGTAGCTGGGGCGGCAGGTCGGGCCGCAGCGGCGGGTGGGCGTGCCGCGCCAGAGGCAGCTGATGGCGCGCGGCCCAGAGCGCAATCTCGAAGACGGTGAACAGGACGATCCCGACCGGGACCGGCTGCGAGCGGACGACCGACTCGAGCCAGGCGAGCACGCCCGTGGACTCGGCGCCGCTCGCGGGCGTCAGCGCCCAGACGAGCAGGCACGCCATGACGATGGGCAGCAGCACGAACCAGACGGTCCAGTAGACGAACCGCAGCAGCCGCGATCGCTTGGGCTGCGGCAGGTCGGAGGCCGACAGCGCAGTTGCATCCCGCGCCTCGGCGGTGGCGCCGCCGCCGTTCACGCCCCGGCTCGAAGCGCCCCCCGATGGGGCCGGGGCCCCATCGGACGAACCCGGGGCGGCCCCGTCGGACGAACCTGGGACCGACTCCCCTGACCGGCCGGGTTGCTTCTCGTCTTCGCGGGGGGACTCGTCCGTCTTCAAGGGGCGTCACCAATCTGAATCGCGTAGTTGACCACCGCCCCGGTATCGGCGACCCCGAACGGCAGACCCGCCAGCGGGGAGACCTGACCCGCGGAGGGCGTGTTGTCGATCACGACGTAGTACATACCCGGCGGAACCGGGACTGCACGCTGGTACTGCACGCCATAGCGCAGGACATCCTGAAAACGAGGGGGATATGCCAGGGGCCCGGCCGGACCGTAGTTGATGTAGAGCTGCAGCGAAGCGTCCCCTTCATTCTTGGGGACCAAAAAGACGTCGACCCCCTGCGCGCCCTCGAGCTGCATCGTCAGGTAGATGGCCCGGCCGTTGTCGGTCACGCTGATGGGGCCGATGAAGTCGCGCTCGCCGGAGTACACCTGCGTGCGCTGGCTCTCGACGGTGATGCGGTCGCTGCCGTGCAGGTTGAACGGGTGCACCGGGCGCTGTCCGAGGGGCAGGTGGCCGACGTCGAAATCGGTGCTGCCGTCGGTGTACTGGATGACGGTGAAGCCCTGGGCCAGCTGCCCCGAGACCATCTGCCGGCCGAAGCTGTCGGCGAACGGCGCGATCCAGTTCTGCACCAGGTTGGCGACCGGCTGCTCGATCTGAATGATGCGAAAATCCGGCGGCGACACGGCGCGCGTGTCGAAGTACGCATAGATCGAGTCGTCGCTCGCGCAGCGGAAGTCCTGGTTGTACTGGATGGTCGCGGCGGACGTGAACGTCACCTTCCGCGAGAGGTTGGTGAACGCGTAGCCGATCCCGTCGAACTGCACCCAGAGGTCGCCGTTGTCGAGCGTCTGCTGGATGCAGTGCTGGGGGAAGAAGCGCCCGATGACCGGCGCGTCGGCCGAGAGCTTGAGCGGGGCGCTCCGCGTCGTCATCTGCTGGCAGAACTGCCCCAGGCCGAAGCTCATGATGTTCCGGCGGAGCGTGCGGTTGGACGGGTCGTTGATGGGGCCCGCGACCTTGCACACCGAGTTGGGCGAGCACGCGCCGCACGCGGCGGTGGCGACGGCGAGTAGCAGGGGAAGGAAGGCGCGCATCGCCGGGAGCATAGCGCCGTCTCGTGATAACGTGGATTCATGCGGCGGAAGGTGGCCGTGCTCGGCGCCGGGGCGTGGGGGACGGCTCTCGCCAAGCTCCTGGCCGACAAGGGGGACGACGTGGTGCTCTGGTCACGCCGGAGCGACCTGTGCGAGGCCATCAACGCCGCGGGTGAGAACGCCCGTTACCTGCCTGGCGCGCGCCTGCCGCCCAACCTGCGCGCGGCGCACGATCTCGGCGCCGCGCTCGATGGCGCGGGTCTGGTCGTCTTCGTTGTCCCCAGCCACGCCACGCGGGAGGTGGCGCGCGCGGCGGCACCGTACGTGCAGGGCCTGCCGGCCGAGGTGGCGGTGGTCAGCGCGACCAAGGGCATCGAGAACGACTCGCTGACGTTCATGGACGAAGTCCTCGGCGAGGAGCTGCCGGCGGCGGCGCGCGGACGCCTCGCGTTCCTTTCCGGCCCCAGCTTCGCCAAGGAGCTCGCGCGCGGCTTGCCGACGGCCGTCGTCATCGCGTCGCGCGACGCCGACGTGGGCGCCGACGTGATGAGGCGCTTCCACACCCCGTTCATGCGCACCTACGCGAGCGACGACGTGCCGGGGGTCGAGTGCGGCGGAGCGCTCAAGAACGTCATCGCCATCGCCGCCGGGGCGATCGACGGCATGGGCTTCGGGCACAACACGCGCGCCATGCTCATCACGCGCGGGCTGGCCGAGGTGGCCAAGCTCGCCATGGCGCGAGGCGGCTCGGCGCTCACCGTCGCGGGCCTCGCCGGGATGGGCGACCTCGTGCTCACGTGCACCGGCGAGCTGTCGCGCAACCGCACCGTCGGCTTCGAGATGGGCAAGGGGCGCACGCTCGGCGAGGTGCTGGCGTCGCTCGGGCACGTGGCCGAGGGCGTGAAGACGGCCAAGAGCGCGCACGATCTCGCCGTGAAGCTGGGCGTGGAGATGCCCATCACCCGCGAGGTGCACGCGGTGCTCTACGAGGACAAGCCGGTGCACGCGGCGGTGCGCGACCTGATGGCGCGCGAGCTCGGTTACGAATTCGACCCGCGCGCCATCGCGCGCGCTACGTTGCAGTGACCAGCGAGGCACAAAATGCGTCTTCGACCTTTCCGGGCGGCGTCGCTCCTCTTGGCGCTCTCGGCGTTCGCGTGGTCGCAGGTGGCGTCGGCGCAGTACCCGTACCCGCAGCAGCCGGGGCCTCCCGCGCAACCTTACACGCCGCCGCAGGGCTACCCTCCCCCGCAAGGCTACCCGCCACCGCAGGGGTACCCGCCCCAGGGGTACCCGCCGCCGCAAGGCTATCCTCCGCCGCAAGGCTATCCGCCCCCGCAGGGCTATCCTCCGCCCGGGTACGGCCCGCAGCCGCAGCCCCTTCCCTCGCCGTTTCCCCAGCCCGGCCCCGTCCCGCAACCGCCCGTCCCGCCGCCGAGCCGTTATCGCACCCCGGGCGAGATGATGTACCTGTACGGCGCGAGCGCCGCATACGGCTTCGGCTCGGGCATGTGGATCGACGCGATCGGCAACGTGAGCGATCCGGGCATCTGGGTCATCGCGCCGCTGGCGCTCGGCGCCGCTGTGCCGGTCGGCATGTACATCTGGGACTACAACCAGGAGTTCGACCGCGGCGTGCCGTCGTCGATCGCGACGGGGCTGCTGCTCGGCGGCGTCGAGGGGGTCGCCGTCTCGGGGCTGCAGTGGCAGCTGAGCGGCGGTGAGCACGGCGGCCCGAGCCAGTGGCACTACTCGACGTGGACGACGCTGACGTTCCTCACGGCCACGGCCGGCGGCGTCGGCGGCTACGCGTTCGGCGAGTGGCTCCAGCCCGATCCGCGCAACCTCGCCTTCATCGCCAGCGGCGCGGGGTGGGGCTCGGTCTTCGGGATGCTCTTCGGCTCGGGCGTCGTCGGCGGCGACTGGAAGGACGGCGCCGCCGTGTGGGGGTTCGCCGGGTACAACGCCGGGATCGCCGCGACGGGGATCCTCTCGACGATGTACACGCCGTCATGGGAAAGCATCAAATACATGTGGGTCGGCGACGTGCTCGGCACGCTGGCGACGACGCCGATCTACTTGTTCTACATCGGCAGCAGCGCGAACGCGCGCCACGGGCTCATCGCGAACTCGCTCGGCGGGCTGGCCGGCATCGGGGTCGCGGCGGCGCTGACGGCGAACATGACCGACTCGCCGTCGGCGTCGAAGTGGATGCCGCCGTTCCAGCTGGCCGTCGCGCCGACGGAGGGCGGAGCGCAGCTCACCGCCGCGGGGATGTGGTAGGCGCCGACCGCATCGGTCGTCGGCCCCCTCGGTCCTCTTCCCCGCCGGTCGGCTCGTCAGCCATGGTCCGCAAGCGATTTCGCTGATCACGTGCTTCGTGAGCTTCAGCACGCTCGTGATCACGCCCAGCACGACGTTGATGAGCCTCATCACGCACGCCATCTCGCTCAGCACGGGCGTGACGAGCTTCAGCGCGTACGTCGTCTCGCTCATCGCGGCCGTGGTGAGCTTCACCACGCACGTCCTCTCGCTCGGCACGGCCGTGATGAGCTTCGGCACGCATGTCGTCCCGCTCCGCACGAACGCGCTCGGCGTCGTGCGGTGCGGGCTCTAGCTCGTGACGGTCTCCATCCGGCGTGATCCCACGCGTGCTCTCGTCGCATCACGTGCGCGCTCCGCTTCACCCCGCACGGGGTGAACGTCGATCCGGTGGTCATCCATCGGCATGACCCTCGTGCCCGACGAGTCGACGAGCGGCGTGCAGCGATGCGACGTGGGGCTGCGCGTCGTCACGTGCGTGATGCACCCGCATGCCGCCCGGTCCGTCGCCGATCCCGCGCGTGTCATCGGCCAGTGGTCCTGCTGCGAGGCGCCACGTCCTCGAGCTCCTCGCCCTCCGCCTCCGGCCAGCCGTCGTCGGTCCGGGCGGCGCGCGCGCCGGCCGGAGCGGGCGCTTCCGGCTCCGGGGCTCCTCGACGGCGCCGAAACCGTGCCCGGCAGCGCCCTCCGCCAGGGCTTCGAAGAGCCCGGCCGGCACTGCTCGCGTTCGGCTCTGAGCAGGCGCGTCCATCGGCTCTCCGGAACCGCTGTGCGCATAGCAGACGCGCCGGCGCCGCACGATCCGCGGCGCTCTTCTGCCGCACCGTCGGCGCGCAGAGGACGGCAGACGCCGTGACCGGACGAGCCCCGCTTCAGCTGTGCGCCGGGGCCGCAGCAGGCGCAGCGGGCGCCGCGCCGTTCGTCATGTCCGCTCCGCCATCGCCGGCGAGCGCGGTGTTGTCGCTATCCGGCTGCATGGGCGGCTTGCTGGCGCCGCCGCACGCGATTGCACCGAGAGCCCACGTCACGAGCACCAGGAGGAGCGCCGCCGTTTTGGTCATTCCTATACAAAACGGAAAGCGGGGCCTTCTGACAAGACCCCGCTGTCCGGTGAAGCGATGACTTCGCCGGGGCCGCCGGCGCTACGGCGACGCGACCCCGCGGAACGAAGTCACTGGGGCGCCGCGGCGCTACCCGCCGGCGCGGCCGGCGCTGCCGGTGCGCCCGACTCGGCCGGCGCAGCCGACGTGGCAGCGTTCTCCGGCGAGGCCGGGGCGGGGGTGCCGCCGCCGCACGCGACGATGGCGCTCATCGCCGTCAAGGCCGCCAGAACAGCGACGATTGCGATGTTCTTCATGATCGTTTTCTCCTCCGAGGTCCCGCGCGAGCGCGCGAGAGAACGCGGGACAGCCCGCGCGCCCCTTATGCCTCAGCTCCAAGCTCGCCGTCAATTGCGCGCCGATTTGCGGTACCTTGGGCGCAGGTGCCCATCCTCAAGTGGTTCCCCTCCCAAGGCCAGCCGCGCACCTTCGTCCTCTACAAGCCTGTGACGACGGTGGGGCGGGCGCTCGGCAATGACGTGGCGATCCCCAGCCACGGGCTGGCCGAGACGCACGTGCAAATCCTCTTCGACGGCCGCGACTTCAACCTCGAGGAGGTCGACAAGCAGGCCGACATCCTCATCAACGGCAAGAAGAAACGCCGCGCGCGCCTGGTCCACGGCGACCGGCTGACACTGGGCGACGTCGAGCTGTCGTTCAGCATCTTCGACGAGCCGCAGAAGGTCGCGCGGCCGGCGCAGCCCGGCGCCGGCGGCGGCGGCGGCGGGCCCGCGCAGGCGTCGATCAGCGAGACGCAGCTGCACGTCACCAACCAGCAGCTCGCCGGCCTCCGCAAGCTCTACGAGTTCAGCGAGAAGCTGATGACGATGAAGGACATAGACCAGCTGCTCGAGTCGATGCTCGACGCCGTCATCGAGGTCACCGGGGCCGAGAAGGGGCTCATCCTGCTCAACGACGACGCGTTCGTCTCGACGGACGCGACGCGCGAGGCGGACGGGGCCGGCGATGCGGCGCCCACGGCGCCGGCGGGCATCCGCATCCGCGCGTCGCGCAACGTGCGGCGCGAGGCCCTCACCGAAGGCCCCGGCGAGCGCGCCATCAGCGACAGCATCGTTCGAAAGGTCATCGAGACAGGGCGTCCGGTCATCGTCAGCGACGCGCTCAGCGACTCGCAGTTCAAGACGAGCGAGAGCGTGCTGGCGCTGCGTCTGTCGAGCGTGATGTGCGCGCCGCTCGTGTCGCAAGGTCACGTGCAGGGGGTTCTCTACGTCGGCAACGACCGCGTCAAGGGGCTGTTCCAGCGCGGGCAGCTCGACGTCCTCTCCATCTTCGCGTCGCAAGCGAGCCTCATCCTGCAGAACGCGCTCTTGCTCAACGCGCTGCGCGCCGACAAGGAGAAGCTCGTCGCGGAGCTCAAGGACAAGCGCTTCGGCGAGATCATCGGCGCCTGCCCGTCGATGCTCGAGGTGTTTCGCAAGCTTCAGAAGGTGGCGACGACCGACATCTCGGTGCTCATCACCGGCGAGACCGGCACCGGCAAGGAGCTCATCGCGCGCGAGATTCACCGGCGCAGCAACCGCGTGAACGGGCCGTTCGTCGTCATCAACTGCGGCGCCATCCCGGAAAACCTCATCGAGAGTGAGCTCTTCGGGCACGTGAAGGGCGCGTTCACCGGCGCGGTGGCGTCGCGCCCGGGCAAGTTCCAGGCGGCCGGCGGCGGCACGCTGTTCCTCGACGAAATCGGCGAGCTGCCGCTCAACCTGCAGGTGAAGCTGCTGCGCGCGCTGCAGGAACGCGTCGTCTTCCGCGTCGGCGACAGCAAGCCGGAGAAGGTCGACATCCGCGTCGTCGCCGCTACGAACCGCGTGCTCGAGGAGGAGATCCGGCAGGGCCGCTTCCGCGAGGACCTCTACTACCGCCTCAACGTCGTCAACCTGTACCTGCCGCCGCTGCGCGAGCGCGGCGACGACGTGCTCATCATCGCCAAGGCGCTCCTCTCCAAGCACGCCGAGGAGCTCGGGACGCACGTGCAGGGCTTCACGCCGCAGGCGCTCGCGGCCATCAAGAAGTACCCGTGGCCCGGCAACATCCGGCAGCTCGAGAACCGCATCAAGAAGGCGCTCGTGCTCTGCGACCGATCGCTGCTCGGTCCGGAGGACCTCGATCTCGGCAAGGAGGCGGAGACGCCGATCCTGCCGCTCGAGAAGGCGAAGGAGGACTTCCAGCGCCGCTACGTGCTCGAGGTGCTGGAGCGCAACAACGGCAACCGCACGCAGACCGCCCGCGATCTCGGCGTCGACCCCCGGACCATCTTCCGCTACCTCGAGCGCGAGGCGAATCCGCCCCCGCCCGGCGGCGTGAAGGCGGCGGACGAGTAGGCACCGCGCTCGCAACCATCCAGGGCGATGCGGGACCTCGTCCCCTACCCGCCCATCGCGCGCCACGGCGTGATCGGCGATCGGCGCACGGCCGCGCTGGTCGCGAGCGACGGCACGATCGACTGGCTGTGCCTGCGCGACTACGACGACGACCCCGTGTTCGCCGCGCTCATCGACGCCGAGCGTGGCGGAGCGTGGCGGATGGGACCCGCGCGCTCGGCGTTCGGGCGTCAGCGGTACGTGGACGACACGGCCGTGCTCACGACCTCGTGGTCGGACGGCCGCGGCGCGCTCGAGCTCACAGATGCCATGCCGTGGCCCGAAGACGAGCGGCCGCGCCACGACGAGCCTCGCCGGGTCGTGCTGCGACGCCTGAGCTGCACGCGAGGCGCGGTCGACTGCGTCGTGTCGATCGCGCCGCGCGACCTGCTCGTCCCCGACCTGCGCTTCGAGCGCGACGACGGCGGGCTGGCGGTGCGCCTGCTCGGACGGCGAGAGCTGCGTTCGCTCGGGATCTGGTCGACGCTCCCGCTGTCGGTCGACCGCGGACACGCGCAGGCGTCCGCCGGGTTCGTGCTGCACGCCGGCGAGACCGCCTGGATCGTGCTGGCGGCCGACGAGGCCCCGGCGGAGTGGTCGCCGCAGCGCGCGCAGGACGCGCTCGACGAGACGCTGCGCACCTGGCGGCAGTGGGTCGGCCGCTTCGACGTGCACGGAGCTCACGCGAACGCGATGCGGCGTTCGCTCCTCACGACGCACCTCCTCGCGTACGGGCCGAGCGGCGCGATGGTCGCCGCGCCGACGCTGGGTCTCCCCGAGCGCCTCGGCGGCCAGCGCAACTACGACTACCGCTACGCGTGGATCCGCGACGCGTCGCTCTCGGCCTCGAGTCTGTCGCGCCTCGGCGACACCGACACGGCCGGTCGGTACCTGCGGTGGCTCTCCGGCCTCGGATCGCGAACCGACTCGCCCCTGCAGGTCGCCTACGACGTGCACGGTTGCACGAAGATCGGTCAGCGCCGTCTCCGGCGCGCGCGCGGCTACCGAGGATCGAGCCCGGTCTTGGTCGGCAACCGCGCCTACGCGCAGCGCCAGATCGGATCGCTCGGCTACGTCGCCGACTGCATGCTCGTCGCGCTCGAGCACGGAGCGCGCTGGCGACCGGAGTACTCCTCGCTGCTGCGCCGCATGGCGCGGCACACGTGCGACGACTGGCGCGAACCGGACAGCGGCATCTGGGAGCTGGAGCGGCACCAGCAGTTCGTGGCCAGCAAGGTGATGTGCTGGGTGGTGCTCGATCGCGCCGTGCGCATCGCCGAGCGCGTGATCGGGTTCGATCCGGACGAGGTCGAGGGCTGGCGCGCGACGGCCCGCGAGGTCCGAGCCGCGGTGCTGTCACGCGGCTACGGCCGCGAGCTCGGTGCGTTCCGAGGGCGCTGCGACCACGACGGCATCGATGCGGCGTCGCTCCTCGTCCCGCTCGTGGGCTTCTTGCCCGCCGACGACGCTCGCGTGACCTCCACGCTCGATCGCATCGAGGAGGTCCTCGGCTTCGAGGAATTTCTCTACCGCTTCCGGCCGAGCAAGTGCGTCGGGGAGAAGCCGCTGCCGGTCGGCGAGTTCGAGGGGGCGTTCTTGCCGTGCACCTTCTGGATGATCACGGCGCGCGCGATGCGCGGCGAGGTCGACCGCGCCGAGGCGATGCTCGATCGCATCGAGCACGCCGCCGGCGAGCTGGGCCTGCTGCCCGAGGAGATCGACCCGCGCTCGGGTGACTTCCTCGGCAACCACCCGCTTCTGTTCTCGCACGTCGAGCACCTTCGCTCCCTGATGGCCGTCGAGGAGGCTCGCTCGGCGCAGGCCGGCGCACGCGCCAGACGAACGGCGTCACCAGACCGATGGCGATCCACGTGATCTGAAATGCGTGCGCGAGCAGCGCGAATGCGATCGCGTCCTCGCTCGAAATGCCGAGGACACCCGCTGCCGCCGTGAAGCTGCCGCCGAAGACGCCGAGCTGCACCGGAACCGAGTCGCCGATCGTGCCGCCCACCGTCGCGACGCCGAACGTGAGGAACATCTTCAGCGGTGCGAAGCGGGACGTGATCGCGAAGAAGATGACGGCGTACTGCGCGAGCTCCAGCCCGCGGCTGACTCCGAACGCGAGCAGCGGTTCACGGAGCCGCTGCTCGCGTGCCCTCCTGCGCACGGCGTCGAGGGCGTCGCTTGCCTTGGGCCAGAGGCGACCGAGCAGCCGGCCCAGCCAACTCGTCCGCGACACCCCGCGTACGACGATGGCGCCGATACCCACGACGACCAGCTGCGCCCCGAACGCGCCCGCCAGCGGTAGCGAGACGCCGAGAGCCCCGCCGGCACACAGGACGGACCAGAGGCCGAGCGCCACGAGCGACGCCGTCTCGATCGTGGTCGCCGCCGCCGCCGTGTCCGAGAGGCGCGTGAGCTCACGCAGCATTCCGGCCTTGACGCCTTCCCCGGTGCCGCGGCCGCCCGGCGCGAGCAGCGCGACCGCGTAGGCGACGAGCGTGGAGCGCAGCAGGTACCGATAGGGGATGGGCTTCTCGTACAGCTTGCGACCTCCCCACGCCTCGATCGCCAGGCGTACGCCCTCGATCGCGACGAGGAGCGGCATCCACGCGGCACCCCGCTCGACCGCCTTCCAGAGCTTGGCCGGATGGGATCGGACGCTCATCCACGCGAGCGCGCTTGCGCCCAGGACCGCCAGCACGACGGCTGCGATCTTGGCTCGCTTCGAGGGCTTCTCGGCCACGGCGGCTATGCGGGAGCGTGCCGGCGGCCGACGACGATGGGCGCGCCCATCGACGCGGCGGTCAGCAGCAGCGCGCAGCCCACACCGATCAGACCGGCGAGCGTCGGCTTCGCCGGAGCCAGGCGGAAGAGGGCGACGATGCCCAGGGCCATCGCGCCGATGGCCACGATCAGGCGAATCGTCGTGATCGCGTCCGTTGCGAGGTTCGCCCCGCGGCCTGAGGTGCCGCCGCGCGTCGCACGCTGCAGTCGCCACGACTCCAACCGCCGCGCGCCGGCGCAACCCAGCAGCAGACCGCCCCCGAAGGCCAGCAGCGCGATCGGCGGCAACGCCCAGAAGACCACGTTCAGTATCGACAGCACGCCCAGCACGACGCCGGTCAGGCCCGCGATGGTATCGGCGGCCAGACCGCCGCCCACCTCCGTCGCGCGGATGCGCTGCTCGCCGCGTCGCGCGACGTCGTCGACCAGCCGCTCGTAGCGGACCCCGACGGCTCCCGCCTCGAGGAGGAAGGTCCCGCCGACGACGATGGTGGCGATCGCCAGAAGCGCGGCCGTCCTCACGCCCGCGAGCCCGAGGATCGACAGCGCGACCGCGGCCGCCGCCGCCAGCGCCTCGGCCAGCGGCACGGCGCCGGCGGCGCGCTCGATCCGCTCGTCAGTCATCGAATCGCGGCCTCCTTCGGATGCGGTCCGGTGCACGGCGGATGCCACGCCTCGGCGCCACGAGCACGAGCGTGACGGGGACGACGCCGCAGAGCGCCACGATACCGAGCGCGATGGCGGCCGCGCCGGCGAACGTCTCGCCACCGCCCGACACCTTCGCCGTCTCGTCGAGGACCTGGCGGACCGTCGCTGCCAGGCCGTAATGCTCGTGGCGAACCGAGTGAAATCGCGCCGTCGCTCTGCCGCCGAGCAGCAGCGCGGCCCCGAAGCCGATCGCCGCGACCGCGCACAGTACCGTCGGGGCGAGCCCGATACATGGTCGGTGCCGGGCGCGCGGCGGTTATCCCATCAGGCATCCGCGTGCCTCGCGCGCCAGCGCGAGGGTGCGTCCGTCGACGCGGTCCTCGTCCTCGACCAGGCGCGAGAGCTCGGAGAGCCCCTCGAGATCGGCGGCGACGCGGACGTGCATGTCATCGTCCACCAGCCGATCCGCGTCCGGGGGTGCGGCGCACTCCTCCCTCGCGAGAAGCAGCCGCTCGGCGATCGTGCCGAGCTGCGCGGCGATGGCGCTCATGTGCTCCCGCGCGCGTTCCCACTGTTCCATCCTCTTCCTCGCGATGCCGAGCCGCCGGTCGACGAACGCACGGGCCGCCGGCGCGACCGAGCCGCGCGCTTCCTCGAGCGCGTGAAGCTGCGCGCCGAGCGCATGCAGGTCGACGGACGCGAGCAGGCGACGCGTCGCCTCGTGCGCGATCGCGAGCTTCACGAACATCGCGAGCAGCGCGTGGCACCGCTCGACGAGCACCGCCACCGGCTCTCCGCGCCGCGCCCCTGTCGCGTCGATGGAATCGACCGCCTGCTCGAGACGGAACAGCTGGACCTGGTGCTCTCGCCCCATGCGCGCGAGGAGAGTCGCTCTCTTCTCCGCGGCACGCTCCCTCTCGCGCTCCGCGATCCGGCGATCGACGCGGCGTCGGAATGCCGGCACGCGGCTGGCGACGCCGATGAGCGCGACCTCCACCGCCGCGAACAGGATCAGCACTCCCCACGGGCCCAGCGCGGCCGACCACAGCAGCGCGATGGCGGCAGCGCCGATGAGCAGGAAAGGATGCGACGGGTCGAGGAACGCGCGCTTCGCATAGTGTCGTCGCATGGGGTGGACGCTGGCGGACGGCTTGCGTCGAGACGACGAGGTGGACACCCTCTCCCCCTTCCTTCGATGCCGCTGCGTGCGGGTGCAAGCCGGGGGCCCGGCGCCGACGAGCACGACTCGAGGAAGCGAGAGCTGCGGTGTCGTGTCCGGCGCGGGTTCACACACGAAATGAACGGAGCCCGCCTCGGAGCCGGTCGGCTCTTCGGCGGGCCCTTGCACGGCCCGTCGCGACCCGGGGGGTCGGGAACGGGGCCGCGGTGACGGAATTGACGCTGCACGAAGCGTGCTGACGGATGCCCAGCGCGTCGATGACCAGCCGCACCGGCTCGGTCTCGAGCGCGCGGCGGATGGACGAGAGCCCGATCGCCCAGCACGTCCTCGACGTAGAGCATCTCTACCAGGATGGCGCGATCACCGCCATCGGCGTGGCGAACGCGAACCCGAGGACGCCCCACACGGCGCCGAAGAAGATCTGGACGCTGATCGTGAACGCGGGCGGGACCTCGACCGTGCGCCTGGCGACGAGCGGGGAGAGAAAATAGCCTTCCAGGCCGTGAGCGATCGCGAACACGACGACGACCCAGACCACCTCCCACGGGCTCCTCGTCAGCGCCACGAGCAGCGCCGGGACGATCGAGATGAGCAGGCCGAGGTAAGGCACGAACGTCATGACGCCGGCCAGGAGCCCCAGCGTGAACGCGAGCGGCACCCCCGCGAGCCAAAGCCCGAGGCACGTCAGGACGCCGACGAACACCATCAGGACGATGCGGCCGATGATCCAGCGCATCAGCGTCACCGTCGTGCGGTCGATGACCTCTCTCGCGCGCTGCCTTCGTGACGGAGGCACGAGGTGCAGGAGGCGCCGGTGGTAGACGTCCGGATCGAACGCGGCGTAGATGCCGATGACGATCGCGATCACCACACCGGCGACGGTTTCGACGCCGACGCGTAGTACGTTCGCGGCGGCGCCGACGAGCGGCGCCACCTGCGGCGCGGCGCCGACCCCGACCTCGTGGCCGAAGAACGGCAGACGGCTCACGAAGCGCTCCAGGAACGCCATCGTCGCCGGGATCTGCGCGAGCAGCTGCCCGATCTGCGCGGCGACCGCCGGCCCCACGAGCCATATGCAGAGGGCGATGAGGACGACGAGCACGATCACGAGCGCCGCAACGACCGACCGGTACGCCCATCGCGTGCGCCGCACGACTCCGAGCGCCAGACCGTGCAGGAACACGCCGAGCAGCGCCCCCGCGAAGACGGTGAGCAGGACGTCGTACATCCACCCGAGCACGAAGACGCACAGCACCACGACCGCGAGAAGCAGCACCGTGCGCAGCACGCGCCGTACCCGATGAGGCGTCGCGGCGCCACGCCGGCCGCCGGCACGGGGCGGCTCGCACCGCGGCGGTTCGTCCATTGCAGGACGGATCCGCGCATGAATCGCACAGTCGAAGTGAAGCGTGGGCTTCGCCCGCGGCGGCGCCCGCTGGAGGGGCGCGTCGCGCTCGTGACCGGCGGCGCGCAAGGCATCGGTCGTGGCATCGCGGCCGAGCTGTTGCGCCATGGCGCACACGTCGTCATCGGCGATCTCTTCGAGCACGACATGGAGGAGGCGTGCCGGCAGCTCGCCCGCCTCGGCCCGGCGGACTGGGTGAAGCTCGACGTGTCCGACCAGGAGTCGATGCGGGCCGGCATGGCGGCCATCCGTGAGAAGCACGGCCCGGTCGACGTCCTCGTGAACAACGCCGGCATCGCCAGCGCGGGTCTGTTCGCCGAGGAGGACCCGCGGCGCATCCTGAAAGCGCTCGCGGTCGATCTTCAAGGCGCGCTGTACCTGACGCGCCTCGTGCTCCCGTCGATGATCGCGGCGGGCTGGGGCCGGGTCGTGAACATCTCCTCGATGATGGCTTTCACGGGATCGCCCGGCTTCGCCGTCTACTCGGCCGCGAAGGGCGGGCTGCTTCAGTTCAGCGAAGCGATCGAGCGCGAGCTGCGCCCTCTTCGCGGCGTGCGCGTGACGGCCGTGCTCCCGCCATCGGTGCGCACGCGAGGGTTCGAGGAGGCGAAGCGAGCGCAGCCCGCGATGATGCGCTGGAGCATGGTTCCGCCGGTCTCGGTCGAGCAGGTCGCGCGCCACACGGTGCGCGGCCTCGTCGCAGGGCGCAGGCGCGTCTACTGCGGGGCCCAGAGCTACGTGGCGTACCTGCTCCAGCGCTTCGTGCCGTGGGTGATGGATCGCGTGCTCATGTTCATGTTCCGCGCCACCCGGCCACGCCTGCCCGCGCCCGCAGCCCGGGTGCCGGTCTCGCACGCTTGATTTCCAACCTCGCGTCCTCATAGGTCCCGACATGGGCTTCGCAGACGCCGTCTCGCACGGCCGCGCCCTCTACGAGACCAACTGCGCACCCTGCCACGGTCCCTCCGGCCACGGCGGCTACCTCGGGCCGCACGCGCGCCCCCCGACGATCGTCGGTGTGGACGTCGCGCGTCTCGTGCACCAGGTACGCCACGGCGGAAGAGCGATGCCCGCGTTTTCGAGCGCCGCAGTGCCGGACCCGGCGCTGGCGGACCTGGCGACCTACGTGCACGAGACGCTCGGGACCCCTGCGGAGGGCGCGACCCACATCGGCCCGCGCGCGGTCGATCCGTTCGTCATCGGCCTGATCGTCTGGGGCGCGCTCGCCGTGCTGGCGCTCGTGCTGGCTGTTTTCTTCGCGGAAGGACGCAACTGATGACGAGTGACGAGCACGTCGTCGAGTCGCGTCCGCCTCGGCGGGCGTACGGCCTCGGCGCGTCGCTGGGCGTCGCGGTCGCCATCGGGTCTGCACTGTGGGCGTACCTCGAATACGCAGGGCGCGCCGACGCCTCGCTCCTCTCGCTCGCCCTGGCGGGCATCTTCTTCGGCCTGGCGGCGGCGGTGCTGCTCGGCTTTCGCGCGACCTTCACGTTCTCGAGCGTCCAGGGGCCTCGCCCGCTGCCGCCGCCGCCCGAGGCTCGCGTCGATCTCCTCGAGGGGCGGCGCGGGCTCGTCGCGCTGCTGGCGGCGGCTGCGTCGGCGCTCGTGGCCATCGTCCTTCTGCCGCTGCGATCGCTGGGCGGCTGGCCGCGGGACACGCTGCGCGCGACGGCCTGGCGCCGCGGCATGCGCCTGCTCGCCGTCGACGGCGTGCCGCTCCGCCCGGGCGACGTGCCGCCCGGGAGCGCGATGCCGGTCGTGCCCGCGACGTCGCCCGGCGATCCCAACTCGATCGCGGTGCTGGTGAGGCTGCGCGGCTCGAACGAGCTGCGCGCCTACAGCCGCATCTGCACGCACGCCGGGTGCGCCGTGTGCCTCTTCCGCGCCGACCTCGGGCAGCTCATCTGCCCTTGCCACCGCTCGACGTTCGACGCCCACGATGGCCACATCGTCCGCGGGCCTGCCAGCCAGCGGCTGCCTCGGCTTCCGCTCGCCGTCGACGATCAGGGGCTGCTGGTCGCCGACGGCGATTTCGATCGTCCCATCGGCCCGCGGATCGGTTGACGCATGTCCCCGATCGCCCGGCTCGGAGACGCGCTCGACGATCGGCTCGGATTCCGTGCCCCCCTGCGGCGTGCGCTCAAGCGGCTGTTCCCGAGCCACTGGTCGTTCCTGCTCGGCGAGGTGACGCTGTTCTCGTTCGTGGCGCTCGTGCTGAGCGGGACGTACCTGGCCCTCTTCTATCGGCCGAGCATCGCGCCCGTGGTCTACCACGGTTCGTACGCGCCCTTCGCGGGCCGCTCGCTGCCGGAGGCGTTCGACAACGTCCTAGTGCTCAGCCTCCACGTTCCCTTCGGCCTCGTCGTGCGACGCTTTCACCACTTCGCCGCGCACCTGTTCATCGGGTCGCTGCTGCTGCACGCCGCGCGCGTGTACTTCAGCGGCGCGTTCCGCCGTCCGCGCGAGCTCACGTGGTGGATCGGGCTCGGGCTCTTCGCGCTCGCGTTGATCAACGGCTACACGGGGTACTGCCTGCCGTTCGACATGCGCGGAGGGACGGCGATGCGCATGATGATGGCGACGCTCGAGTCGGTCCCGTGGTTCGGAGGCTGGCTCGCGACGTTCGTCTTCGGCGCGCCGTTCCCGGGGCCCCACATCCTCGGGAGGCTGTACATCGAGCACGTCTTCATCGGACCCGCGCTCATCGCCGTCCTCCTGGCCGCGCACCTCTATCTCGTCGTCCGCCTCACGCACACGGACTACCCGGGGCCCGGCCGCAACAGCCGGCAGGAGATCGGCGGGCGGATGTGGCCCGACCAGACCGCGCGCACGACGACGCTGGCCCTCCTCGTGTTCGGCGCGATCGCGCTGCTGTCGGCGTTCTTCCCCGTCGAAGCGGTGCAGGCATACGGGCCGTTCCAGTCCTTCAGCTCGTACGAGCCGCTGCTGCCCGACTGGTTTCTCATGTGGATCGAGGGCGCCTACCGGCTTCTGCCTGGCGCCCTCGACTTCCACCTGGTCGGGGCGAACTTCACGAACCCGTTCTACGGCGCGGTGCTGCTGCCGCTCGTCGTCTTCGCCGGCTGCGCCGCGTACCCGTTCATCGACGCGCGCGTGTACAGGGGTCAGTTCCGTGGCGAGCACGTGCTCGACCACGCGAGCGACCGCCCGTTCCGGACGGCGTTCGGCCTGAGCGGCCTCCTGTTTCTCGTCCTCGTCTCGATCGGAGCCATCGACGACCGCATCGCCGAGGCAGCGCGCACGACCATCGATCGGGTCGACATCGCGCTCGGCGTGCTGTCGCTCGCGCTGCCGCCGGTCGTCTTCCTGGCCGTGCTGCTGCGCCTGCGCGCTCGGCGCGCCCGGGCCGCGGCTGCGGCGGTAGCGAGGCCCTCGGCACGGTAGTTCCGCTCTCACGACGGCGCTCGACCGTCGCGCTCGGCGCCGCGCGCATGGGGCGAGACGGCACGCGCGTCGCATCCAGCTCCGGCGGGTTCTCGAAAGACCTGAATGAGAAGCGACTTGGTGTATGCCCGCATCCTCGTTCCTACCGACGGCAGCCCGTGCGCCGATCGGGCGGTCACGCACGGCGTGGCGGTCGCACGAGCGATGGGCTCGAGCATCGTGTTCCTGTTCGTCATGGACACGCTGCGCAACCGGCGCGAGGGCGTCGTGAACGTGGAGGAAGCCCGGCAGATGTTGGCGGCTCAGGGGCGGAGCGCCACCCAGCATGCGGTGGCGCGAGCGCTGGAGGACAGGGTGCGCTCCGAGGTCGAGCTGCTCGAGGGGACGCCCGCCGACGTGATTCTGCATCGCTCGGAGCACTTCGACCTGGTGGTGATGGGGAGCCACGGCGCGGGTGCCCTGAAGCGGCTCACGCTCGGGTCGGTCGCCCAGGCCGTCATCAACCGGATCGCACGCCCGCTCCTGGTCGTCCGGTGCCCCGCGTGAGCGACTCCAGCTCCACGTAGATCCGCGTCACGACGGGGCACTCCTCGCGGACTGGGCGACCGTGGGCCAGGAGCACGCCGAAAAATACGACCACGAGGCCGGCGAGGGCGCTCGGGTACCGCTTGCGCAGCCGACTGTATCCCACGGCGAGGGAGCGGCGGCGAGCGCGACCTGGCTCCAGCCGGACGACCTCAGCGCTCCGCCGTGGATGACGTTGCGCAGCTCTCGAGGACGACGCCCCGCCCCGACGGCGAAGATGATGGTGCCGCCTCCGCAAGCAACGCGCGTGTGCTCAGGTGCGAGCGCCCGGGCCGGGCGGACCGTACTCGATCTCGACCCGGCCGGTGTCGGTGACGACGCGCACGCCGCCCTGCGCGCGGGCGGCGAGCTGGCGGGCGCGCCCGATCGCCTCGGCCTTGTCTCGAAAGGCTTCGGACTGGCTGTCCCCGGCGATCCGGACGAGCCATCCACCGGCCACGGGCGCGACCTCGTAGATGATGGGCTTGGGCATGAGCGTTCTCGCTTGCACGCGCCGTGCGCCACGCGTGCCGCCCCGCATCGGGTCGTCACTTTCGAAGCAGACCTCGCGCGACAGTCGACGCCGCGGCCGGCTTCCGACGACGGCGAGAATCGCGGCACGGCGAGGACGAACGCCCCCCCGCGCGCTACACGGACCGCCACACGCCGCGCCGGCGTCGCGCACCGCCGGGAGGAGGACTGCCGCAGTCGTGGAGCGGCCCGCCGCAGCACACGTCGCCTCGCGGCACGACGACCTGGAAGCCCGCAGCTTCGAGCACGCGTACCGGCGCCTGCGCCACCTCGGGATGGGAGAAGGACCATGTAGCTCCGGGAACTTGAAGAACGACCTCGGCTCGCGCGGCTCGTAGTCGCCGCCGAGGCGCAGGCCGGAGTGATCGGGTACGGGTCGACGACCTTGCCCGGGTTCATCTTCCGATCCGGGTCCCAGATGCGCCTTGGCCGTGGCTCCCGGCAGCGCTCGACCGCGGCACCTCGCGTGCCTCGCTGCGTGCCATCGAGGGCGCCACGATCCCGCGTTGCGCGGCCGAGCCGTTCGCCGCGCGACATCGGAGTGCGCTTGCCGGCCGAAGGCCGGGGAGGACAGTCATGGACGAGAACCGAGCTTCGGCACCCATCGCGAGCATCGACGTTTCCGCGTACGACGTGCCGACGGATGGCAAGGAATCAGACGGGACGCTCGAGTGGGACAAGACGACGGTCGTGGTCGTCGAGATCGCGGCGGGGAACGAGCGAGGGATCGGCTGGACGTACGGCGCGCGCGTGGCGGCCGACCTGGTGCGCGACGAGCTCGCGGGCGTGCTCCGCGGAAAGAGCGCCTTCGCCATCCAGGAGCTGCGCGCGCGAATGGACCAGCAGGTTCGCAACATGGGGCGCCGGGGGATCGCCTCGATGGCGATCGCCGCGGTCGAGGCCTGCCTCTGGGACTTGAAAGCGAAGCTGCTCGGAGTGCCGCTCGTCGTGTTGCTCGGGTGGGGGCGCCCCTGCGTCCCCATCTACGGCAGCGGCGGGTTCACGTCGTACCCGGACGAGCGCTTGCGCGAGCAGCTCGGCCGCTGGGTCGCCGAGGGGATCCCGCGCGTGAAGCTGAAGGTCGGTCGCGAGCCGTCCCGCGACGTGCATCGCGTGCGCGTCGTGCGTGACGTGGTCGGCGACGCGCAGATCTTCGTCGACGCCAACGGCGCGTACACGCGCAAGCAGGCGCTCGAGCTCTCGCGCGCGTTCGCCGACCTCGGCGTCGTATGGTTCGAGGAGCCCGTCTCGTCCGAAGACCTGGAAGGCCTGAGGTTCCTGCGCCACCGCGTGCCCGCCGGCATCGACGTCACCGCGGGCGAGTACGGCTACGACCTGAGCTACTTCCGGCGCATGCTCGAGAGGGGCGCGGTCGACGTCCTACAGGCCGACGCGACCCGGTGCGGCGTCCTGAACTTCCTGGGGGCCGATGCGCTCTGTGTGGGGTTCAGCACGCCCTTCTCGGCCCACTGCGCCCCCACGCTGCACGCGCACCTGGGCTGCGCGGCGCGACGCCTCGAGCACCTCGAGTACTTCCACGACCACGTGCGCATCGAGCACATGCTCTTCGACGGCGCGCCGTCGCCCCGGCAGGGCGCGCTCTGGCCGGATCTGTCGCGGCCCGGGTTCGGGGTGGAGCTCAAGCGGGCAGACGCACGGAAGTTCGCCGTATGAGCGCACCGGGGGCACTCGCCGGGGACGTGTGGCCTTCTCGCCGTTTCGCCCCACGATGGCTCGCCCGTTGCGTCACGAGAGTGCGCCATGGAAGGCGCCTTTCTCGTGCGGCTCCGACCTGGAGCCGGCCGGCATCATGCCGTTCGCGCCGGAGCTGACGTTGCGAGGGCTCCGCGTCGGGCCGGCAACGATGACCGAGAAGGTGCGCCAAACCCAGGCATGACGCGCGCCGAAGGCGACCCTCACGGCGGCGGCACCGGACGCCGACCGCGCGGGCGGGTACGCGCACGAGGCCTCAGCGCGAAGACAGCCACGCGAGCAGGACCGTCGCGACCAGGACGACGGCGGCGAGGATGAAGGTCGCCCGCATCAAGATCTTGCTCGTGGCCGCGCTGCCGAAGACCTGCTGGGTCGCACGGCCGCCGAACGAGGGGCCCATGCCTCCCCTCCCCGGCTGCATCAACACGAGCATGATGAGCATCAGACAAGCCGCTATCTCGAGCGTCTCGACCAGAGTGACCATGGTGCGCTGCGCGACGCCGTGCTCCGCGCCGCGCGTTCGGTCGGTTGCTAGCACTCCTCTCGCTGCGCCGCCGCGATTCGCCGCGCCGCCGCGATGTGCCGCGCCCACTCCTCGGTCGGCGACCGCTCAACGGACGACGCGCGGCGCGTGGAGAGGATGCGCGGCCGCGAAGGTATCGTCTCGTCCGTGCGCGAACGCAGGCGGAGACGTGGCCTCCACCGCACGGAGGGGCTCGAGGACGCGGTAGTGGTGGTGGGCTCCTCGCGGGACGACGTACGAATCGCCGGGCGCGAGCGTCACCACCTGCCCTTCGGTGTGCAGCTCGGCCCGGCCCGCGATGACGTAGCCGACGACCTCGTAGTCCCGCACCACGTCTTCCTGGGGCGCCGAGCCCGGAGTCTCTTCCCACAGCCGCATGGACACGCGAACGCCCGATGCGAGGTACCGCTCGCCCTGAGGGCCGCGTGGCGAATGCGACGAGTCGATCTTCGTGACGGTCGTATCGCCCATGCGGCTGCCACGACGCAAGAAGGGCGCCGCCGGCGCATGATCGAAGCCGAAAAAGAAGCCCGCCGAGAGCACGAGGCTCTTCGGCGGGCAAGAGGAGGTCCGTCACGACCAGGGGAGAGGATCCGGCGCCTCTTCATGCCGCAGCAACGCAGGAAGCGTGCTCGCGAGTACGTCCGGCGCATGAGCGTGCGGACGCGTGATTCGAGGCGCTCGCGTCTGATGCGCGCGGCGGATGACCACGAGTGGCCGCGTGATCCGGTGCAACGCGGCAGCCCAGGCATGCCCGTCACGGCCCGTCGCATGCGTCCTGACCGCGCGAATCGCCGGCAGCCATCCATGACCATCAGCACGACCGGGCAGGGCGACCATCGGGCGCAGGCGCGCGCGTCGTTCGTCGAGGACATCGCCGTCCGGGCCGAGTTGCCGCCCCACGCAACCGCGGAATCGATCGCCTCGGCGGTCATGTGCACGCTCACCGAGCGTCTGACCTCCGGCGGCGCGCACCGGCTGCTCTCGGCCCTCCCGGCGTCCATCCGGCCGCTCTTCGCGCGCTGCCTCGAGCACCGCGGAGGGCCGGTGCGAAGGTTCGGCCGCGCCGAGATGCTCGAGCGGATCGCCGATCACCTCGGCGTCACGTCGCTGCACGCCGAGGAGCTGTGCCAGGCCGTGCTCGCCGCCGTCCGCCTGCGCGTGTCCGCGGAGGTGGCCGACCGGATCGCCGCGCAGCTGCCGGAAGATCTGAAGGAGCTTTGGCTGACGCCCGTGCCCCCGATCGCCGCGCGCCGGGTCGCGGACCCCGACGAGCTCGAGCGCGTCCGGGCGACGATCTACGCGGACATCGAGCAGTCCGGCGCGCTGCCGGCCGGCAGCGACGGCGCCGAGGCGTTCGTCGCCGTCATGTGCATCTTCTCGCGCCGCCTGAGCGGCGGCCAAGCGCGCAACCTGCTGCTGGCGTTGCCCAACACCCTTCGCCCTCTCGTCGGCGCGTGCATGCTCCACCGCTCGGAGGCGGCGCTCCCGTTCGGAGAGTGGGAGTTCGTCCGTCATGTCGCCGAGCACCTCGAGACGACGCCGGAGCTCGCGACGCGACTGGTCCAGGCGGTGTTCGCGGCGGCCAAGCGATCGCTCCCCGAAAGGGATATCGAGGACGCGGCCAGCCAGCTCCCCGTCGACCTTCGGACGCTCTGGCTGGCGTCTTGAGGCGAGCCCGGTCGAGCGCCGGCCGGGCACGATTGCTGCTCCCTCGAGCGTCACGATCACGATACGTGCGGCTGAAATAGGAACGGCGCTGCGCGAGGCGGGCTCCAAGATCGCCACGGCCGCCCGCGGCATTGCCAGAGCCGACACCAGCACGGCGTGGATTCACCGGTTCATCTACGGTGAGATCGCCGAGCGCGCGAGGACGCGCGGCCCGGAGTACTGGGACCGGCTCTTCCCCGGAATGCCGCCCGAGGAGCGCGCCGAACGGCGCATCCGTCGCATGCTGATGCGAGCCACGATCGCCGCCGTCGCGGCGGCGGGCGGCGTGACGGCGAGCGAGCTGCTGTCGATGGCCGAGGTCGCCGCGGCTCCCGTCGCCCTGCCCCTCGGCATCGCCTGCATCGGCGCCGAGCTGCTCTACACCACCGCCCGGCAGATCGACCTCGCCTTCGATCTCGCGTCGATCTACGGCGTCCCCTTCGCGACCGACGACGTCGGCGAGATCTCGACGCTGCTGGCGATGGGCCTCGGTGTCGAGCTCCTGCCGGAGCCGACCCGCCACGACAAGCCGGCGGCGCCCGGCGAGACCAAGCGGTGGCGCATCGTGCGCCAGATGGGCCGCCCGGAGTTCGCCGCGCAGGTCGGCAAGACGCTCGTCGAACGCTCGGTGCTGCGGAACATCGTGCCGATCGCCGGGATCGTCGTCAGCGGCGTGTGGGACCAGATCGCCCTCCGCAGCTTCGCGCGGGACGCCCACGCGACCATCCGGGCGCGCCGCGCCCTCGTGCAGACCTGCCGCGGCATGCACCTCGGAACGCCCGACGTCGCGCACACGATCCTCGACGGGGCGTGGCTCCTCGCGACCGCCGACGGAGAGCTGCACCGGTCCGAGGCGCTCGCGCTCTCGACGCTGCTCGACACGCTGGCCCTGCCCGAGCGAATCGCGGTGCACGAGGCCAGCTTCTGCGACGACGAGGAGGTGTGGTTCGAGCACCTGCCTTCCCTCGACGCGGCCGACCGCGACCGCCTCATCGACGTGCTCTCTCTCGTCGCGGCGGCCGACGGGCACGTCGACACGCCGGAGCGCCGCTTCCTGCGCCGGGTTGCCAAGGCGCTGGACCGAGAGGTGGACCTCGCGGCGGTGGATCGGCTCTGCGCACGGCTGAGCGCGGGCGAGCATCCCCGGACCACGACCTCTCCCGTCGTCGGCCAGCCCGAGGCGGTCACCCCGTGACGGCATGACCTCCGTCATGGCCGGCGGCCGGGCGAGGACCGATACGAGGTGGCCCGCCTCCGTCCAGCGGCGGCCCCCGCGCGCACGACGAGCGCGAGCAACCAGCGGTAGGCACGGCTTCGCAGCGCGGCCGTCTCGCGGAACGCCGGCCCGTGCGCAGGCGACGGGGCGCCGGCCAGAGCGCCCGCCTGGAGCCACGTCCGCGACGCGTCGGCGACGTCCGGAGCCCCTGGCTCGGCGAGCGTCGCCAGCGCGCGGTAGAGTTGCGCGAGCGTCTCGACGTCGAACGCGTGCGCGTGCAGATCGTCGGCGCGTTCGAGGAGAGAGATGCGTCGCCACATCTCTCTCGCCTCGTGGGCGCGGCCTGCGGCCGACGACGCCGCCGCCATCGCGCGTGCGCGCTTCAGCAGGGCGTCGAGCTCGCTCTCGCGGATGGGCTCCTCCCACGACGACGGCAAGCCGCGCAGCAGACGCGCGTCCCGTTGGGGGAGCGAGGGGACGGTCTCGGAGAAGCGCAGCCGGCTCATCGCTCGCCCCGTCATCGACGGGCGGCTGCCTGCACACGCTCGAGCCCGCTCCTCGCGGCGTTCGCCCGCAGCGGCAGCGGGACGACGATGCTCGCGCGAATGTGGATGGTCCGCATCGGCCGGCGCCGCGTCGATCGCGCGTCCCGGATCGCACGAGCGCGCTGGTGCATGGCGTCGGCGACCTGCGCAAGCAGTCGGGTGGCGCGTGCAACCAGGTCCCACGCGAGCAGCAGAGGAAGTCGCACGTACTCCGGTTCGACCCTCCCTCGCATGCCCCCTCCCGCGCGATTCGCCGAGGCGGGCGTGGGTTTGCACCTTCCGTGCACGCGCGTCTTTCCGAGCCCTTGCCGTGGAGCGAGCGGCGCCGACCCGTCGTGGGACGTGGCGTTTCGCCTCGCGACGGCCACACTGCCCCTGGGCGCCAGGCGGCCCCCGCCGTGGCCTGCGTCGCCGCTCGTGGCCCGCTCGTCAACCGCCGCGGATCAACCGATCGATCTGCGACCGAATGTGCGCGGCCTCCGCGGGCGAATGGGCGAGGGCCAGCGCGCGGTCGAAGGCCACGCGCGCCTCCTCCGCTCGGCCGAGCTGAAGCAGCAGCGCGCCGCGCACGCCGAAGAAGTAGAAGTACCCGGAGAGCTCCTTCAAGAGGGGGTCGATCATCTCGAGGGCGGCCTCGGGCCCGCGCACCTTCGAGACGGCGACCGCCCGGTTGAGGGCGACGACGGGCGAGGGCTGCAGCCGCTGCAGCACCTCGTACAGCTGCTCGATCTCGCTCCAGTCCGTGTCCTCGGGGCGCGCGGCGCGCGAGTGGATCGCCGCGATGGCGGCCTGCACCTGGTAGGGGCCCGGGCGGCGGTGCCGCAGCGCCTTGTCGATGAGCGCGAGCCCTTCGGCGATGAGCGCGCGATCCCACAGCCCCCGGTCCTGGTCTTCCAGCAGCACGATCGCGCCGTCGGCGTCGAGGCGCGCGCTCGCGCGCGCGTGCTGCAGCAGCATCAGCGCCGCGAGCCCCATGATCTCCGGCTCGCTGGGGAACAGGTGCAGGAGGAGTCGCGAGAGGCGGATCGCCTCCTCGCATAGCGTCGCGCGCACGTGCGCCGTGCCGCCTGTGGCGGAGTAGCCCTCGTTGAACATCAGGTAGAGGACCGTCGCCACCGCGGCGAGCCGCTCGGCGCGCTCGACGGGACCGGGGGGCTCGAACGGCACGTCGGCGCGCGCCACCCGGCTCTTGGCGCGCGTGATCCGCTGTTCCATCGCGCTCTCGCCGACGAGGAACGCCCGGGCGATCTGCACGACCGACAGGCCGCACACGATGCGCAGCGCCAGAGCAATCTGCTGGGTCGCCGGCAGCTCCGGATGGCAGCAGATGAAGAGGAGCCGCAGCAGGTCGTCGCGGTAGTGCGCGTCGTCGAGCCGGTCGGCGAGCGACGTCTCGGCATCCTCGAGGTCCGAGAGCGCCTCCTCCGGCGGCAGTGGCCGCTGCTTTCGCTGCCGCCGCACGCCGTCGAGCGCGGCGTTGCGGCCCACGAAGATGAGCCACGCCGCCGGATCGCGCGGCGGCCCGTTCGCCGGCCAGCTCCTGAGCGCGCGCAGCGACGCCTCCTGGAAGGCCTCCTCGGCCAGCTCCAGATCGCGGAAGCACCGCACCAGAGCGGCCATCGCCTGGGGACGAGCGCCGCGGAGCGCGGCATCGATCCAGGCGACGGAGGTCACTGGGCGGCGCTCCCTGGGCGGAAGAGCCTCATCGGCCGGATCTCGTACGACCCGTTGCTGCTGCTGGCCCGCCCGAGCTCCTTGACAGTCTCGATGGCCTGCTCGAGCGACGCGCACTCGACCACGAAGAAGCCGAGCAGTTGCTCCTTGGTCTCCGCGAACGGGCCGTCGAGGACGATCGACTCCTTGCCTTTGCGCAGCGTCGTCGCCGTCGTCGTGGGCATCAAGCGGGCGACCGGCCCGAGCCGCCCCTCGCGGGCGAGCTTCTCCGTCACGCTGTCGAGCTTCGCGATGACGGCGGCGTCCTGCTCCTTCGTCCAGGAGCCGACGACGGCCTCGGAGTCGTAGCAGAGGATGGCGTAGAGCATCGGTCGGGTCTCCTTCGAGGACGAACGAGTACGACGCAGGCCGACAGGAGGCTCGGGAAAAATCGCGTCTCGGAAACGAGGACGGGCCCAGCTCGCGCACGGTCCTTGCTTGCTCCCTTGGTCGCGGCGGTCCGCCGAGCGGGCCCGCGAGGCCGACCTGCTGTTCGCCGACGGCGCCGGGTGGAACCGGCCGATCCATCCGCGCGGTCGATGCCGGCGAGCGCTCTCCGTTCGGAGAGCTCGGCCACGACGGCGAGGAGTTCGCGCTCGCCGCGACCGAGATCACCGGGCGCGCGGCGCGTCCGCCGGGACCAGCGACCATCCCGCGGCGCCGCCCGTCCACAGCTCGCGCCGCGCCAGCACCCGACCGGAGTCGGCGGCGACGATCTCGGCGTCGAGCGGCGCGCCCGAGGCGGCCGGCGTCGCGATGACCTCCGTGACGTTGCTCGCCGCGACGGTCGCGAGCTCCTTCCCGTCGCGTGTGGCGATGCGGTACGTGCGCATGGACGAGCCCCCCTGCAGCTGCAGCATCGAACGCGCACGCACGATGCGCGCCACGCTCACGCGCAATGGTCGATGCGCTGAAGCGGGGCCGCGTGCAGCGGCAGCTCGACCCGGAACGTCGTCCCTTCCTGCGGCGTGGAGCGGACGTCGATGCGCCCGTCGTGCGCGACGACAATCTGCTCCACGATGTAGAGGCCCATGCCGAGCCCCTCCGATCCCCTCGCGCGCCGCTCACGCTGGACGAACGGAGCGAAGATGTGGGGCATCAGCTCCGGCGGGATGCCCCCGCCGTTGTGCACGGTGATGCACACGCACCCGTCGCCCGGCCGGACATCGACGGATACCGGCTCGCCGGGATCGCCGTGCCGGAGGGCGTTGCCCACGAGGTTCGACACGACCTGTTCCAATCGCTTCGGGTCCCACTCCCCCTCCGGGCAGTGATCGGCCGTCAGCCGCACCTCGCGAGCAGCGCTCGAGGCCTGGTGCTCGGCGACGATCCGCTCGACCGTGGCGCGCGCGTCGGTGCGCTGCCGCTCGATGAGCAGGCCGCATCCAAGGCGCGCGCGCGCGAGGTCGAACAGGTCGTCGACCATGCGGACCATGCGCTGGCCGCTCGAGCGCACGCGCTCGGCCGTGCGCTTCGCGGCAGGATCGGCGCACGTGCGCGCGATGAGCTCCGCGCCGCACAGCACGGCGTTCAACGGGTTCTTGAGATCGTGCCCCACGGCCGCGAGGAAGGTCTCGTTGAAGCGCAAGACCTCGGCGAGCGCCTGCTTCTGGCGGTACAGCTGGAAGAACGTCTCGGTCTTGTGCCGGAGCACGCGCGGCTCGATCGGCTTGATGAGAAAATCGACGGCGCCGGCGTCGTAGCCCTGGAACACGCGCTGCTGCTCCAGGGGGTTGGCCGTCACGAAGATGATCGGCACGTCCCGCGATCGCGCCGAGCCGCGCATCAGCTCCGCCAGCGCGAAGCCGTCCATGTCGGGCATGTGCACGTCGAGCAGCGCCAGCGCCACGTCGTGCGCGAGCAGCAGCTCCAGCGCCTCGGTGCCCGAGTGGGCCGTGAGCATCTGCAGGCCATCGCGGCGCAGCAGCGCCTCGAGAGCGACGAGGTTGTCGTCGCGGTCGTCGACGAGGAGAAACTTGACCGGTTGCCGGCCCCCCGGGCCGCTCATGCTCGCTGATACCATGTGCACTCCGGCTCGATCCGCTTGAACTTTCCCGCTTCGGTCGTGAACTCGATCGACTCCTTGGCTCCCAGCCCGAGAAAGCCGCGTCGCGACAGCGCGCCACCGAACAGCCCGACGGCGCGGCTCTGCAGCTCGCGGTCGAAGTAGATGAGCACGTTGCGGCAAGAAACGACCTGCACCTCGGCGAAGATGCTGTCGGTCGAGAGGCTGTGATCGGCGAAGACGACGTTCGAGCGGAGCGAGCCGTCGAAGATGGCCCCGCCATACGCAGCCGCATAGTGAGCCGACAGCGACGAACGCCCGCCGGCTCGCGCGTGGTTGTCCGTGAAGGTCTGCAGGCGATCGAGCGCGTAGATGCCCGCCTTCGCCCGTGCGAGGGCGTCGGCGCTGATGTCGGTCGCGTAGAGCGTGGTCTTGTCGAGCAGCCCCTCTTCACGAAGGAGGATGGCGAACGAGTAGACCTCCTCGCCCGAGCTGCATCCGGCCACCCAAATCCGGATGGACGGGTACGTCCGAAGCTCGGGGACGATGCGCTCGCGGAAGTAGAGGAAGAACGGCGGATCGCGGAACATGTCGCTCACCTGGACGGTGAGCACGTCGAGCACCTGCGCGAACATCTCCGGCGAATGCAGGATCTTGCCTTGCAGCTCGGACACGCTCGCGCTCTTGGTGCGATCCATCGCTGCGGCGATGCGCCGGCGGAGAGACGGCATGGAGTAGCCGCGGAAGTCGTAGTGGAAGCGCTGGTAGATCGCCTCGAGCAAAAGGCGGATCTCCAAATCGAGCACGAGGGTGGGCGGCTCGGTCATTGCGGCATCCACACGCGCAGCAGGGAGAGGAGCACGTCGACGTCCAGCGGCTTGGCGATGTAGTCGTTCGCGCCCGCTTCGCGGCAGCGCTGCTGGTCGTCCTTCATCGCCTTGGCGGTCACGGCGATGATGGGGAGTTTCGCCCAGGCAGGGCGCTTGCGGATCTCGCGGGTCGCCTCCAGACCGTCCATCTCGGGCATCATGATGTCCATGAGCACCAGATCGATCGATGCGCTCTTCTCCAGCGCCTCGATCGCCTCCCGACCGTTTCGGGCGATGACGATCTCCGCCCCGCGGGGCTCGAGAACGCTGCTGAGCGCGAAAATATTCCGCACGTCGTCCTCCGCGAGGAGGATGCGACGCCCCTCGAAAATGGCCTCGCGGTCGCGAGCGCGCTCGAGCATGCGGCGCCGCTCGGCGGGCAGATCCGACTCGACCTGGTGCAGGAACAAGGCCGCCTCGTCGAGCAGACGCTCCGGTGATCGGGCGCCCTTGACGATGATCGAGCTCGAGTGCCTGCGCAGGCGCTGCTCCTCCTCGGGGGTGAGCGAGCGGCCCGTGTAGACGATGACGGGGGGAAAGCCGGTGGCCTCGTCCTGCGCCATGCGCTCGAGCAGCTCGAAGCCCGAGGCCCCTGGAAGCATCAGGTCGGTGACCACGCAGTCGAACGTCGTCCGGTGCAGCGCCGCGAGCGCGGCGTCGACGTCCTCGACCCCGGTCGCCTCGATGTCATCCCCTCCGAGCAGGCGTATCAGGCTGTCGCGCTGGACCGGATCGTCCTCCACCACGAGCAGCCGGCGAACGTGGCGCGTCAGTCGAGCTTCGAGCTTGCGAAACGCGCCCATCAGGTCCTCGCGGCTGACGGGCTTCGTCAGGTAGCCGATGGCTCCCATGGCCAGGGCGGTCCGGGCGTGGTCGGCCACGGACAGGACGTGGACGGGCAGGTGGCGCGTCGCCGGATTTCGCTTCAGCCGCTCGAGCACCGACAGCCCCGAGTGGTCCGGGAGGATGATGTCGAGCACGATCGCGCTCGGACGAATCTCGTTCACGAGCGCGATGGCCGACTCGGCGTCGTGCGCCACGACGCACTGGAAGCCCGCCTCGTGCGCGTGATCGCGGAGGATCGCCGCGAACGCGGCGTTGTCCTCGACGACCAGGGCCAGCGGACGGCTGCGGTCGATGCAGTCCCGGTCGTCGGAAACGGCGGGGGCGACGACCGCGCGGTTCGACGTGTCTCGCGAAGCGTTCGTCTCCGCCGCCGCTCGCGAGGGCAGCACGGGGATGGCCGGACCGCTCGCGTCGTGGCGTGCGCGGGGGACGGCCAGCGGCAACGTGAGCGTGAACGTGCTGCCGCGTCCGGGCTCGCTCTCGACCGTGACCGCCCCGCCGAGCAGGTGAGCCAGATCGCGCGAGATGGAGAGGCCGAGCCCCGTGCCGCCGTGCCTGCGGGTGGTGGCTCCGTCGGCCTGGCGGAACGCTTCGAACACGAGCGCCTGCTGCTCCTTGGCGATCCCGATGCCGGTGTCGCGCACCGCGAACGAGTGGCCGGCGCCGTCGCTCCGGATTCGCAGCGACACTTCCCCTGCATCCGTGAACTTGATCGCGTTCGACAGCAGGTTCTTGAGGATCTGCTCCAGCCGCTGACCGTCCGTGTCGATCGAGCCAGGCACGCCGTCGTCGACCGCGAGCGAGAAGGCGAGCCGCTTCTCACGCGCGATCGGCTCGAAGGTGCGCGACAGCGATCCGACCAGACGCTGAACCGGGACCCTCTCGATGCGGACGTCGAGCCGACCGGCCTCGATCTTCGACAGGTCGAGCACGTCGCTCACGAGCGCGAGCAGCTCGTTGCCCGCCGAGTGGATCGTCTGCGCGAAGCGCACCTGCTCTTCGGTGAGGTGCCCGCCCTGGTTGTCGGCGAGCAACTTGGCCAGGATCAGCGTGCTGTTGAGCGGCGTGCGTAGCTCGTGGGACATGTTCGCGAGGAACTCGGATTTGTAACGGCTGGCGCGTTCGACCTCGGAGGCCTTCTCGGCGATGCGCTGGTGGGCGAGCTGCAGCTCGCTCGCCTGTTCCTCCAGGCGCGCGTTGATCGCCATCAGCTCCTCGTTGCGCTCCTCGAGCTGCTCGCGCGCCTTGCTCAGACCATTGCGCTGCTCGGCGAGCTCCTCGTTGGCCGCCTGCAGCTCCTCCTGCTGCGTCTGCAGCTCCTCGGCCTGTCGCTGCGCCATCTCGAGCAGCTCGCGCAGGCGCCCCCTGTACTCCGCCGATCGGACCGCCATCGCGATGGTCTCGCCGACGCGCGCGAGCAGCTCGCGTGCGGCTGCCGTCGCGGGGCGGAGGAACCCGAGCTCGATGACCGCGTGAGACGTCCCCTCGGCGACGGCGGGGACGAGCAGCACCTCCGCGGGCGTCGACTCGAGCAGGGCGGAGCGCACCTTCAGCAGGTCGGGCGGAACCTCGGACAAGCACACCATCGCGCGGTCCTCGGCAGCCCGACCGATCAGCCCTTCCCCGGAACGGAACGACTCCGGGCCGGCGTGATGCGCATCGAGGCCATAGCCGGCCCTCCGCCGCCACCCCCCCGGTTCGCCGGTGAAGATCGCTCCGACCTCTGCGCCGACGAGCGGCACGATCCTCTGCAGCAGCCGCTCTCCCAGCTGCGCGACCGTCAGATCGCCCTGGATCTGCTCGGCCAGCTTCGCCTGCCCGGCGCGGATCCATGCCTCGTCCTCGACGGACGCACGCGCCGATTGCTCCCGTTCCAGCGCCCTCCCGTACGTCTGAGCCACCCCCCTCAGCTGCCGGTGCGAGAGGAACGCGAGAGCGAAGGCCGACACCACGAAGAGCCCGACGAAGACGTTGCGCGTCGCCGTCGCCGAGGCGGCTGCTGCAGCCGCGCGCTCCGCACGCTCCTGCCGCTCTCCGTCGAGCACCGCCCCGAGCGCGGCCCGCAGGTCGTCCATGCGACGCTTGCTGTCGACGAGCCACTCGTACGAGCCAATCGATCCGCCCGAAGACGACGGCCGCGTCGCCTCGGCCGCGATGGTCGACCAGGCGTCGTAACGTCGGCGCACCTCGTCCACGCGCGCCAGAATCGCGGGGTCCTGGGCAGCCAGCGAGCGCAGCGCCGCGAGCGACTGGATGGGGCGCGCGCTCTCGTACGGCGCCAGGAACCGGGGATCCTTCGAGAGCAGGTAGCCGCGCAGACCGGTCTGCTGATCGAGGATCTGCGTCTGAAGGTCGTAGGTCCTCGCCAGCACCTCGTCCGAGTAGTCGACCCAGTGCGCGTCGCTGGACATGCGCACCAGCTGCGTCGCGAGCACCGCGCCCATCGCCAGCAGAAGCAGGATCGGGGTCAGCAGCGCGCCGAGCAGTCGGCGCGAAAGCGCGGCCTTGTCTGTCGCCTCGTTCGCCAAGGGCAATCTCGCGTTCCTGTGGCGGACTAGATCGTGCGCGCCGAGGCCGCCACCTGACCGCCGGTTCATGGGATCACATTCAGCTGGTGGGCACACGAGCCGAGTCGGTGTCGCCCGAGACGTGATCGCGGCGCGTTCGTTGCTGTTTCCGGCGGGGGGGGAACCTAAGGCGCAGGGGCCGCGCACGCACTCGTGCCTGCGCCCTGCGCGCGAAAGAGACCCCCTGCTCCACCCTTCGGGCCGGCCATGCGCATCGGCTTCGTAGACATGCTTCCCGGGATCATGGCGTGGCGCCCGCTGCTGCTCATCGGCGCCGCCTGGATGGGCGCATGCGCGGTGCCCGCCGACTCGCACGAAGGCGCGGGCGCGGACGCCGGCTCGACCTCTTCGTCGCTTGTGCCCGCCAACGGGAGGCGTGCGGCCGCGCTGGTGATCTCTGCACGGGATCGTCACCGGGCCATTGTCGTGGCACCTGCTGCGGCGACCTCGTCTGCAGTCTCACGGGCCACGTCTGCATCGACTCCCTGGTCGGGCACAGGGAGAACTGCGTGGACGACTGTCAGTGCGAGACGGGATATACGTGCGACGGAGTCTGTCACCGCGAGTGACGGGACGGCTCGCGCACGGCTCGTGCACCGCTTCGGGCAGTGGCCGAGTGGCTCCTCGTGCTCTCGTGGGTCGGAGTGGGGCTCGGCGTGGCTTGCGCGGCGGTCGTCGCGGTGCATCTGCTGTCGGGTCACCGGCAGAGCATGGCCATCATGAACGCAGAGCATGGCCATCATGAACGTCGTGTGGCCGGTCACCGCCCTCTGGTCCGGCCCGCTCGGCGCATGGGCCTACTTCCGCTTCGGGCGGGCTGGAAGCAAGAGGGCCATGCGCGAGGCCCGGCGGCACCATCGCGAGCCCCCGAACAGAACGCAGCCGTTCCCGGTCTTCGTCGCCAAGGGTTGCACGCATTGCGGCAGCGGCTGCACGCTGGACGACATCGGCGCGGAGCTGCTGTTTCTCGCGATTCCGTTCACGCTCTTCGGACACCACCTGTTCGCGACGTGGATCTACGACTACGCGGCCGCGCTGCTGTTCGGCATCGCATTCCAGTACTTCACCATCAAGCCGATGCGCGACGAGCCCCCGATGGGGGCGCTCGCGGACGCGTTCAAGGCCGACACGCTGTCGCTGACGGCATGGCAGGTCGGGATGGACGGCTGGATGGCCGTCGCGACGCTCGCGATCTTCCGGCAGGAGCTCAGGCCGACGTCCATCGTGTTCTGGCTCATGATGCAGATAGGGATGCTCGCGGGCTTTCTCATGAGCTATCCGGTCAACTGGGTGCTGCTGAAGAAGGGCGTGAAAGAGCCGATGTGAGCCGTACGGCGGTCGCATCGTGTTGCATGCTGTGCCTCCTCGGCGACTCCCCGCGCATGGCAAGGAGGAGAGTGACGCGCGACGAACCATGAGATCGTCACGGCGCCGTTGCACGGCGACAGTGCGAGCGGGGAGAGCGTCACGTCGAACTGGAGGAGCGCCTCCGATATCGAGGGGAGCGCCGCTGCGGATCGGTCGAGCGTCGATGCGAAGCCGCGCGGCGCCGATGACTCGATGACGTGCACGACGTTGCAGACCGTCCGCGGCCGTGCAAGCGAGAGGCGCGCCGCTACCGGTCCGTAAAGGCGCTGTGCGCGTTCACAGAGCGTCCTCGCCAAACTGCAAGGCGCCTGCGCAAGGGTGCACAGCGTCTCTCCCACCTGGGAGAGCGTCTCTCCCGACGAGCAAAGCCTCCGGTCTTCCTTGCAGCGCCGCTCCCCGTCTCCGACGTGGTGACCTGCAACGGGCCACAGGCGCCGTGCAGCCTCGCACGGGGACATCGCTGCATCGCACGGCGCCGCTCCCACGAAGGAGCGGTACTCTCCCTCGAATGAGGGGCGCTCCCCCTGGTCGCAGCGTCGCTGTGCAAGGACGACGAGCCGCTTTCCTCCTCTGCACGGCGCAAGTCGAAGTGCGACGAGGCGCGGCGCACGGCGGAGCCGCCGACGACCTGCACGGCGAAGGCTTCACATCCTGCCGAGCATGGCGAGCGCCGTCGCGATCGTCGCCAGCGCGAACGCACGACGTAGCAGCTTCGGGTCGATCCTCCTGGCCAGACGTGCACCGAGCAGGCTGCCCGCCGACGCGGCCACGCCGAGCGAAGCGGCGAGCCGCCACTCGATCGCGGCGCGCGGTAGATGGCCGGCGAGGCCGGCGAGCGTGTTCATCGCCACGACGAAGATCGTCGTCCCGACGGCCGACGTCAGGGGTGTCCCCGCCGGCAGCACGAGCAGCGGAAGGACGGCGAAGCCACCGCCGAGTCCCACCATCCCCGTCAGGCCGCCGACCGGCAGTCCAGCGGCGGCCAGAGGATGGCGATCGCGGCACCCAGCGTCGCAAGCGACACCACGACGACCAGCGCCCTGGCCGGCATGCGCGACGAGGCGCGGCCGCCGAGGAACGCGCCCGTCATCGACGCGACGCTCAATGCGGCGCCGGCCTTCCACATGACGGCGCCGGTCCTGCCGTAGGGGACGAGCGCGACGAGGCTCGTCATCGCGACCACCACGAGCGACGTCGCCACGGCGCTGCCGGCGGTCAGCCCGGCGACGTGGATCAGCAGCAGCACCGTGACGATCGAGGCTCCGATGCCGAGCAGGCCGGTCCCGATCCCGATGCACGCGCCGACCAGGATCCACCCGACCGTCATCGCACGGTGACCTAGCTCCATGGGGCGCCGTTCCGCGAGCGCTGCGCACGGCAGCGCTCGCGCGGGCGCTCTTCGTCATCGGCGAACGGGCGGAACAACGTTGCGCGCGCGAAGAAGCGCGACATCGATGGCCAAGACGACAACCAGATTGCCGAGCTGTGTGGAGACGTGACGCGTATTCCGGTTTCAGTCGCAACACGCGCGGAGAGAGCACCACTCCTTTCCTGGAGGCGTTATTGCGGGAGGTGGCGGCGCTCGGAGCGCGACCGGCGAGCGTCGTCGAGCTGGGCGCGGGCTCGTGCGATCACGCGCTGCGCTGCGCCCGCGACGGTCTCCACACGACGGCGGTCGAGTACAGCGGCGTGGTGGTGGCCGCGGCGCGCGAGCGCGCGCGGCGCTACCCCGGGCTTCCCCTCGAGATCGTCCAGGCGGATCTGTTCGCGTACACCGCGCGACTGACCCCGGGCAGCGTGGCCGGCGTCTACGCCAACTCCGTCTTTCACTTCCTTTCGCCCGACGAGCGCCGCGCGCAGTATCGCGGGCTCCACGGCGCGCTGGTGGCGGGCGGCGTGCTGGCGATCTCGTTCAAGGCGGCGGGCGATGCCCTGCAGCGGCGCGGCTCGATCGTCGAGGAGACGGCCGCCGGCGCCATCATCGAAGGCGACGACCGCATCGGCCGGCTGTTCGTCGCCCACCCCGATGCGCTGACCGACGAGATGCGCGCCGAGGGTTACGCGGTCGCGCAGGTGATCCACTGGTCGGTGCCGGGCTACAACGTCGCCGACGAGCGCGGCGAGTTCGTGGGCATTCTCGGCAGGCGCGGGAGCGGCTGAGCCGGCCGCGGTCCGTACCGGTCTCACGACCTCCGGGGCCGCGACGCTCCTTGCATCGCGCCGTGGGCATGAACCCCCTGCGACGAGCACTGCGCCTGGCCTGCCGGGCCGCATGCGCTTCCGGAGTCGCCGCCCTCGCCGCGTGCTCGAGCCGAGCCGCGGCGCAACCGCCGGCGATTCCCTACCCGCCGCCGGCGCGGTCGTCGCCGGCTCCCACCGGCGACTTTCCGCGGGCCGTGTCGTCCTTGAACGAGCAGGTGCAGCTCCTGCTGGCGGCGCCGGCTTCAGTCGACGACGCGGCATTGAATCGAGCTCTCCGGACCCTGGCGGCCGCGCTGCAGGCGGTACCGGACACGCAGGGCGTGGACGTCACCGCAGCAGCCCAGACGGTCCGCACGCCTCTTCCCCTGAGCTTCGCCGGGACGCAGCCACCGCCGGCCACGCAGCAGCTCTACGACGCGCTCGAGAGCGCGGCCGGGGCGATGCTGCTCCTGGCGCACGGCCCCTACGTGCGCTTCCCGTTCGTGGCGGACGACGTGAGCGGATTCGAGCGCTCCGTGAACGCAATCGAGCGCGACCAGCGCATCGCAGCGCAACCGCGGCAGGTGGTCGGCGCCCTGGCGATGGCCGGGCGCGCGCTGAGCGCGTTCGAGCGAGCCTCCGGGCTCGCGGCAGCGCCCGTCGTTCGAGCTCCGGCCGGGACACCGGCGGCCGCCGGCCCTGCGGCTCCGCCCAGGGGTCGTGAGATGGGAGTCGCCGAGGGGCAGACCGTGCCCGCTCCCTCCCTGCCGTTTCCGGCGGCGCTGACGAGTTACTCCACGTTCGTGGACCGCTACGCGTCGCTGCCGCCCGACGGGGCGGCACGCGCCCTCCGCCGTGCGATCGACGCGATCGCTGCCGCCCTGGAGGTCATGCCACGCGGCCAGGGGCTCGCTCCTTCGGAGGACGCGGTGGCCCTGCGGCGACTCGGGCAGGAGTTCGAGCTCGCCCGCCCCCTGTCGACCGACCAGGCGCGCATCGCCCGAGACGCGTTCTCGAGGACCTGGACGTTCTTCCGGGTCGCTGCCGAAAAGGCCTATCGAGGGGCTCCCGCCGTCGGTGATGCGGTCCGGGCGCTGCACGAGCAATACGTCACGATCGATCCCTCCAGGCCGCTGCGAGCGCAGCTCTTGCCGGTGCTGGGATCCCTCGACGCCGTCGAGCGGGTGCTCCGGACCATGGCGCAGGTCGCGGCAGGATGACTCGAAAGCCGCGGCGCGGTCGGGTCGGCGGCGTGAGCGCAGCCGGCGGCCGCGATCGCGGCCATCCGTCTCGGGTACGCCCACTGCACTCACCTGGCGAGCCATGCGACGACACCGCGTAACGAGGCTCTGCCTCGTGCTCGCCGCGCTCGCGGCATCGGGCTGCGTGAGCCATCACTACGTCTACGAGCCGGAGCAGGCCGCGACCGCCCTGGTCGCCGGCCACTCGGCGTCGTACTACCAAATCCCGCCGCAGGCTCCGCACGGCGACGTGCGCGTGGCCACGCTCGGCATCGTGAAGCTCAAACCGCCGAGCGGCGAGGGCGCGGAGATCCGCGCGATGCACGTGCGGATGGTCGTCGACAACAACGACGATATCGGTCCCTGGCAGGTCGACACCCGCCAGCAGGACGCGATCCTCGGGGGACACGGGAAGAGCCGCCCTGCGTTCGCGTCGTCGAACTTGGGGGGCCCGCCGGTCGTGAGCGTGGCGCCGGGGCAGAGCGCCACGATCGATCTCTACTACCCGCTCCCCGAAGACATGCAGAAGGCTTCGCAGATCCCGCAACTCGCAGTCTTCTGGCACGTCCAGACACCCGAGGGGGCGGTCGCCGAGCGAACGAGCTTCGAGCGCGTGCGCGTCGAGCCCCCGCCGCCGCCAGGCACCATAGCCTGGGAGTTGGGTTGGGGTTGGGCTCCCGGATGGTACGATCCGTACTGGCCCGACTACACGTTCTGGGGCGCTCCCGTGCTCGCGCCGTACGACTACCGCGTCGTCGTCGCCTCGCCGTGAGCGAGCCCCGACCGCGAGGGCCGATGTCGGCGCAGCGCCCTGCCCGCCTCGCACGCGCGATGCGTGCCGCCGGTCGCATGGACATCCACACCATTCTCGCGCACGCACGTCCCGCGCTGATCGCCATCGCACTCGTCAGCTCCGCCGTCCCAGCCGTCGTCGAGGCAGCGCCGCAGCGGCCGACGGCCGCCACGCAGGTCGCGCCCCAGCTACCGCTTCCGCCCCGGACCACACTCGTCGGTTCGACCTCCGTCGGCGAGGTCCGTGAGTTCCCCGAGGAGGTGCAGACCCGGGGCCGCGAGGGCGCCGTCGAGGAGGAGCAAGGCGTGCGGGCGGTCGACCTCCTGTATCAAACGGGCACGTCGTACGCCGGCGCGGTGGCGTTCTTCGACCGTACGCTTCCCAATCGAGCGTTCGCCGTCGAGCGGCAGACGACGGCGACGACGGCCACGGTGTGGTCGCTCGAGCGCGCGGACGGAAGCCCGGCGCGCCTGGCCGTGCGCAACACCAGCCCGACCACGATCGAGTGGGTCGCCGCGAAGGCCGCCGAACGACCCGTCCGGTGAGCGCTCGCCTCGCGCGCGACCCCTCGCGCGAGGGCGCGTCGGCGGCACGGTGGCTGCAACGGCAGACGTCCACCGTGCACGCTCGTCTTGCCCGCCGCGGCGCCCTACGCATCGGGCTCGCCGTTCTGTCACTCGGTGCGCTCGCGGCGCGCGCGCCGGCCGCGCCACGACCGCCCGAGCGCACCGCGGCCGAGCAGGCGCTCCACCTCGACTGGCTCGACGCGAACGTCAGCCCTGCGGTGGACTTCTACCGGTTCGCCAACGGCGGCTGGCAGGAGCGGAATCCGATCCCGCCGGCGTACGCGAGCTGGAGCGTCATCGACGTGCTGCGCCTGCGCACGCAGCGGGTCGTCCGCGGGATCCTCGAGCGGGCCTCGGCGGACCGTCATGCTGCTCCCGGAAGCATCGAGCAGAAGATCGGCGACTTCTACGCGAGCGGCATGGACGAAGCGGCCGTGGACGCGGCGGGAGTGGCGCCGCTCGGCCCGGAGCTCCAGAGGATTGCGGCCATCGCTCGCCGCGAAGACCTGGTCGGCGTCATCGCCCACCTGCAGATGATCGGGGTCGATGCCGCCTTCGGCTTCGGCGAGATGCAGAGCTACGCGGACAGCGAGCGTGTGGTCGGCGTGGCGACGCAGGGGGGTCTCGGCTTGCCCGACCGCTCGTATTACTTCGATCCCGACCTCGCCAAGGTGCGCGACGCCTACCGCGTTCACGTCGCGCGGACGCTCGGCCTCGTCGGTGAACGGCCGGCCGAAGCGCGCGCCGATGCCGCCGCCGTCTTCGGCATCGAGACACGGCTCGCGAAGGCATCGCTGCCTCCCGCGGCCCTGCGCGACCCGCACGCCACCTGGCACCCGATGGACCGCGCAGCGCTGGCCAAGGTGACGCCGGCCTTCCCCTGGCCCCGCTACTTCGCCGACGTCGGGCGCCCCGACGTCGAGAGCATCGACGTGGCCACCCCGGGGTTCTTCCCGGCGCTGTCCGCGGTGCTCCGCGACGAGCCGTTGCCGGCGCTCCGGGCCTACCTGCGCTTCCATCTGCTCGCGACCTACTCGCCCTACCTGTCCAGGCCGTTCCAGGACGAGGCCCTTCGCATGAAGGAGGCGCTGACCGGCGTACGGGAGATGCTCCCGCGCTGGCAGCGCGTCGCCGACGCCGAGAACGAGGTGCTCGGCTTCGCGGTCGGCAAGAAGTACGTCGAGGAGGTCTTCCCGCCGTCCGCCAAGGCGAGCGCGATCGCGCTGGTGCACGCCATTCGGCACGCGCTCGAGCAGGATCTGGCGATGCTGCCGTGGATGAGCGCCCCGACACGCGCGCGTGCGCTCGAGAAGCTGCACGAGATGACCGAGCGCATCGGCTATCCCGACCAGTGGCGCGACTACGGCGGTCTGATCATCGATCGCGGCCCCTGGGTGCTCGACGTGCTGCGCGGCAAGGCGTTCGAGATGACGCGGCAGATCGCCAAGATCGACGGGCCGGTCGACCGCACCGAGTGGCAGATGACGCCCCAGACCGTGAACGCCTACTACGACCCGTCGATGAACGACATCAACTTCCCCGCCGCCATCCTGCAGCCGCCGTTCTTCGACCCGGCCGCGCCCATCGCGGTGCGCTACGGCGGCATCGGTTTCGTGATGGGACACGAGATGACGCACGGCTTCGACGACCAGGGCGCCCAGTTCGACGGCAGGGGCAACCTGCGCAACTGGTGGACGCCGCGAGACTACGCGCGGTTCCGCGCGCGCACGGCGTGCATCGCCGACCAGTTCTCGCGTTACGCCGTCGACGGCGTGCACCTCGACGGCAGGCTGGTCGAGGGCGAGGCGACCGCCGATCTCGGAGGCCTCGAGCTGTCGTACCGGGCACTCCATGCGGCGTCGGTCGGAGAGGCTCGGCCAGACGTCGCCGGGTTCACACCCGATCAGCAGTTCTTCCTCGCTGCCGCCCACATCTGGGCGAGCAATGTCCGCCCCGCCGACGCGCGACTGCGCGCCGCGACCGATCCGCACCCGCCCCCTCGCTACCGCGTCGACGGGACGGTCGCCAACCTGCCGCAGTTCCAGGCGGCGTTTCACGTGGCCGAGGAGAGCCCGATGGTGAGCCACCCGAGGTGCACGGTCTGGTAGCCGCGCGCCCCGCGCGCCCGTGGCGCGAGACGGTCAGCGAGCCGCCGGCTGCGCGCGGATCAGCGACTCGCGCGGAGGCGGACCGGCCTTGATGAGCTGTTCCATCGTCGGCCGCGCGTTGCGCTCGAACGGCGGCAATCGCTCCGGGCGGAAGGTCCGGGCCGAGCGCTCGATCGCTTCCAGGACGCGCACGTCGGCGAGTCCTTCCTCTCCGGAGGGCTCCGGATCGCGCTCCCGCAGGATGCAGTCGGCGAAGTAGTCGAGCTCGGGCGCGAACTGATCGGCCGGCGGGAAGCGCCGTACCTCGACGCACTCCCGGACGGTCAGGCGTTGCACCCGCTCCTCGTCGAAGGTGTAGCCCGGATCGAGCGCCAGCTCGCCGAGCGTACCCACCAGTCGGTACTGCGAGGTGCTCGCGGCGCCGAGCGAGCAGACGAACGTCGCCAGCCGGCCTCCCGGGAACGCCAGGAGCGCCGCCGTCGTCTCGTCCACGCCGGCCGGAAAGCGCTCGTCGACGCTGGACTGCAACGCCATCACCTCCGCGGGCTCGTCGCGGAAGAGGTATCGCGCGGCGTTCACGCAGTAGATCCCCGTGTCGAACAAGGCGCCGCCGCCGAGCCGAGGATCGAGCCGGGCGCCCTGCTCGGTCACCTGGCTGATGGTCGAGGTGAAGAAGCGCAGGTCGCCGAGCACTCCCGATTCGACGACGGCGATGGCCCCCAGGTTCGCCTCCTCGAAATGCAGGCGGTAGGCGATCATGAGCTTCACGCCGGCGTCTCGCGCCGCGTCGATCATGGCCTCGCAGTCCTCGACGTTCGTGGCCATGGGCTTCTCGCAGAGCACGTGCACGCCGGCGCGCGCCGCGCGCTCGGTGTAGTCGCGGTGCATGCTGTTGGGCAGCGCGACGTAGACCGCGTCGACCTCGCCCGACGCGAGACACTCGTCGTACTGTTCGTAGTCCCAGGTGCGGCGGAGCCGGTAGCGGGCCGCCAGCTCGCGTCGCTTCACCTCGTCGCCCGAGACGATCGTGACGAGCCTCGCGTGGCGCGCGTGAGCGAAGGCCGGCAGCACGGCCGCTTGCGCGATCCAACCGGCTCCGACGACGGCGTAACGGATCGGGTCGTCCATGGGACGGGGGTTGAGTGCACCGCGCGTTCCCGCCGCAGCTCGGCCGCGAGGTGGCAGCCTGACAGCAGCGTCAAGAGCCGGGCGCGCCCTCGGCGACGCTCCAGTTCCGGGTCAGGGGGCATGCCCGGCGTGGCGTTTGCGTCGCCACGGAGCATGTTGTGCGCGGAGCTGATGAAGCGCGACGTCGAGGTCTGCTTCGACACGTCGCTGGTCACCGACGCGGCCGTGGCCATGCGCGACCGCGACGTGGGGTTCTTGCCTGTCTGCGACGCGACCGGAACCGTGCTCGGGACGCTGACCGATCGGGACGTGGTGGTCCGCGGCCTCGCGACGCACCGATCGCCCGACGCGACGTTCGTGGGCGACATCATGACGCGCGAGCTCGTGTCGTGCCGTCCCGAAGACGAGCTCTCGGTCGCCGAGGACCTGATGATCCGGTTCCAGAGGTCGCGGATCGTCTGCACCGATGCGTCGCGTCGCATCGCGGGCGTCATCAGCCTTTCGGACATTGCCGACAAGGAACAGCCACGAGATCACGCGGGGACGATCGCGAGCTCGAGCGCGCCTCGGGAGGCGGAGCCGTCGGTCGTGCTCGGGAGCGGACCGACCACCTGCGCCGAGGTGATGCACGGCGACGTCGACTGTTGCTCGCGCGCCGACACCGCGGCCTCGATCGCCGCGAGCATGGGCGAGCACAACATCGGCTTCGTCCCGGTGTGCGACGAGGAGGGTCGCGTGATCGGGACGATCACGGACCGAGACCTCGCTCTTCGCGTCGTCGCCGAGCGGCGCGACCCGGACGCGACCCGGGCCGAGGACGTGCTGACGCCGGAGCTGGTCCTATGCGCTCCGGACGACACGCTGCAGTCGGCCGAGGAGCTGATGGCCGAGTACAAGAAGTCCCGAATCCTCGTCTCCGACGCCGAGCGGCACGCCATCGGCGTCGTCAGCCTGTCGGACATCGCGCGCGTGGAGCCGGCCAGGACGATCGGCCGCGTGCTGCGCGCGATCTCGGAGCGTCGCGCCCACGCACCGGCTGCTCGCCCGTGACGTTCGCTCGTCCGAACGGCCACATCCAGTGCTCGTACAGCCCCGACCAGTTCGCGCCGAACGCGCCGCCGAACTGCCCACCAGGGTCTTCGGCAGGAGATCCGGCCGGCACGCGATGCGCGCGGGCGCCCCGACGCCAACATGACCTCGGACGGACCGAACGGCAACGCGAAGAGACTGGACCACACGAGCGCCGGACGGCACGCGGGTCGGCCGACGTAGAACGCGACCCAGAGCGGAAGCAGCAGCGACGACCAGACGAGAAGGACGTACCATCGCCGATCATCGAGGGGCGGCGCTGCCGGCGTCCCCGCGGGCAGCGGCGCCGACACCGCCACCGTAGGGCGTCTGGTGTTCGCGCCCTGCACGTTGGTGCGCCCGCGCCTGCCAAGAGGGCGCGACCGAGGCGCTCGCCGCTGCTCACTGCGTCCAGGGCCCGATGCCGTTGCCCGTGACGCCGTGGCTCGGAGAGGCCGCCCCCCCCCAGCCATTGTTGCCCGATCCCGGTCGCGCGTTCGTGCTGCCCGGCTGGTCCGTCGAGAAGCCGGTGGCCGAGCGGTCCTCGACGGGTCCGGGGTAGCCGTACCCTGGTCCGAGCGTGCCCCACGACTGGCTTCCGTAGTAGCCCGCGCCAGCCGTGTTTTTCACGCCCGGGCCGCTCGTATTGTGCGGCATGCGGCTCTGGCTGCCCGGACCGTTCGGGTTCCGCTGGTCGCCCTGGGCGTTGGACCTCAGGCACGCGCCGCCCAGCGCCGCGCATGCGACGAGGGCGATCGCTCCGACCAGACGTGCACGTCCGCCACTGCTGCTCTCCCGGTAGTCCATGCATGCCAACGTGGGGAGCGGGCGCTCGACCGGCAACGCTCGCCACGCGTGCGTGGCCACCGCCCGCGGCACGTCGTCTGCATCGCCCGAGGCGTGCCGTCGCGCATCGAGGACTACGCGATGATAGGCGACTGCCAGACGGCCGCGCTGGTGTCGCGTGCAGGCTCCATCGACTGGCTCTGCCTACCGCGGTTCGACTCCGGCGCGTGCTTTGCGGCGCTGCTCGGAGGGCCCGAGCACGGCCGCTGGCTGCTGGCGCCGATGGGCGAGGTGCGGCGCGTCGAGCGAGGGTACCGCGATGGCACGCTGGTGCTCGACACGAGCTTCCAGGTCGACGGAGGCGCGGTCACCGTCACCGACTGCATGCCCGTGCGCGACCGCGTGCCCCACATCGCGCGCGTCGTGCGCGGCGTGCGCGGTCGCGTCCACATGCGGACCGAGCTCGTGGTGCGCTTCGATTACGGCTCGATCGTCCCATGGGTGCGCAGGGCCGGCAACGGCATCACCGCCATCGCGGGCCCCGACTCGCTGCTCGTGCAGAGCGACGTGCAGCTGCGCGGCCAGAACTTCACCACCGTCGCCGAGTTCGACGTCGCCGAGGGACAGACCGTCTCGTTCGCGCTGACCTGGCACCCCTCGCACGTCAAGACGCCCACACCCGTCGATCCGCTCGCGATCATCGACGGGGCCGAGCGGCAGTGGCGCCAGTGGGCGGCGCAGTGCACCTACCAGGGCGAGTGGTGCGACCACGTGCTCCGCTCGCTCATCGTCCTCAAGGCGCTCACGCACGCGATGACCGGTGGGATCGTCGCCGCGCCGACGACGTCGCTGCCCGAGGCGCTCGGCGGCGTGCGCAACTGGGACTACCGCTACTGCTGGGTACGCGACGCGACCTTCACGCTGTTCTCGCTCATCCAGAACGGCTTCCTCGAGGAGGCGCGGGCCTGGCGCGAGTGGCTGCTGCGCGCCGTCGCCGGCGATCCTTCCAAGCTGCAGATCCTCTACGCGGTCGACGGCGAGCGACGGATCATCGAGCAGGAGATCCCGTGGCTGCCAGGGTACGAGCGGTCCGCGCCCGTCCACGTCGGCAACGCTGCCTGCGCGCAGCGCCAGCTCGACGTTTATGGCGAGGTCATGGACACGCTTCACCAGGCCAAGCTGCACGGCCTCGAAAGCGAGGAGGCGGCCTGGAGGCTGCGCTGCAAGCTTCTCGAGTTCCTCGAGACGGCGTGGAACCAACCCGACGACGGCATCTGGGAGGTGCGCGGTCGCAGCCGCCACTTCACGCACTCCAAGGTGATGGCGTGGGTTGCCTTCGATCGCGGCGTCCGCCACCTCGAGGCCGCCGGCGGCGGCGGGCCACTCGAAAGGTGGCGCGCGCTTCGCGATCGCATCCACGAGGAGGTCTGCCGGCACGGCTACAACCAGCGGCTCGGCGCGTTCGTGCAGTACTACGGCGCCGATCTGCTCGACGCGAGCCTGCTCATGATCCCGCTCGTCGGCTTTCTGCCGCCGAGCGACCCCCGCGTGCAGGGGACCTGCCGGGCGATCGAAGAGAACCTGATGGAGGACGGCCTGGTGCGCCGCTACCAGACGGTGAGCGCCGTCGACGGCCTGCCCGAGGGCGAGGGCATGTTCCTCCCCTGCAGCTTCTGGCTTGCGGACAATCTCGTGCTGATGGGTCGGGAAGACGACGCGCGGAGGCTGCTCGAGCGCCTGCTCGGCCTCTGCAACGACGTCGGGCTCATCTCGGAAGAGTACGACGTGAAGGCTCGCAGGCTGGTCGGCAACTTTCCCCAGGCATTCACGCACGTGTCGCTCGCCAACACCGTGCGCAACGTCTCGCGCGCGTACGTCGGGCCCGCCAGGGTGCGACGCGAGCGTTGATGCACACTCGCCTCGTCCGTGGCGGATCGTCACGAGCTAGGCGGCACGAAGCGCACGGATCACGAGCAGCTCGACCGGCGCACCGCTTGCACACGTGCGCCGCGCGAGCGCGCCGCGCGCATCGCGCCCCCAACGAGCGATGCAACCGCCGCTCTTTCCGCCTTGGTCTGACACGATCTTCCGACTGTGCCTCGTCCTGGCGGTCGTCGGCGTGCTGTCGATCCCCGTCGCGATGATCCTCTGGGTGCGCACGCCGTACGTCACGAAGCAGGACGATCCGGTCGACCAGCCGCTTCAATTCGATCATCGCCACCACGTCCGCGACGACGGGATCGACTGCATGTACTGCCACTACGAGTCGATGCGATCGAAGTACGCGGCCGCCCCGCCGACGTCGGTCTGCATGAACTGCCACAGCCAGGTCTGGCAGGAATCGGCGCGCCTGGCGCCGGTGCGAGAGAGCTGGTTCGAGGACCGGCCGATTCACTGGCAGCGCGTCCACCAGCTCCCGGGGTTCGTCTACTTCGATCACTCCGCGCACGTGTCGCACGGCGTGGGGTGCGTCGAGTGCCACGGGCGCGTCGATCTGATGGGGCAGGTCTACCCGGTGATGCCGCTCACGATGCAGTGGTGCCTGGACTGCCACACGAACCCCGACGGGTACCTGCGCCCGCAGAGCGAGATCACGAACATGGAGTGGAAACCGGACCGGCCGCGCCGGGAGATCGGCGCGGAGATCCGCCAGAAGCTGCACATCAACCCGCCGGTGAGCTGCACCGGCTGCCACAGGTGAGGAGGCGCGAGCGGTGGGCGAGCGGTTCTGGCGAGGACCCGGTGACCTACGCGATCGGCCCGAGGGCCGCACGCCGGAGTTTCCCGAGGGCGCCGACCGCCCGCCGGAGGTGTCGCGGCGCAGCCTGTTGCAGCTGCTCGGAGCCAGCGCCGCCCTGGCGGGCGCCGCCGGGTGCAGCCGCGGACCGCAGGAGTACATCGTCCCCTACGTCAACCAGCCGCCGGAGGTGACGCCGTCGAGGCCGTCGCTGTACGCGACGACCATGCCGCTCGCGGGTTACGGCGTCGGCATGATCGTGACGAGCCGCGAGGGCCGGCCGACCAAGGCGGAGGGCAACCCGCACCACCCCGCGAGCCTCGGCGCGCTCGGCACCTTCGGTCAGGCATCCGTGCTGCAGCTGTACGATCCGACGCGCGCGCGCCAGCCGATGCACGACGACGCGCCGGCGCCCTGGCACCAGCTCGTGGCCGCGGTCGTGGCGAACCGGGCGGCAGGAAAGGAGCTCCACGTGCTGCTCGAGCCGACGAGCTCCCCGCACGTCGTCGATCTGGTGCAGCGCGTGCGCGCGCTGGGCGGCGGGAAGGTGTTCGTCCACTTCGACTCCCCGATGTCGCGCAGCAACGTGTGGAGCGGTGCCAAGCTCGCGTTCGGCCGCGTCGTCGAGCCGCGGCTCGACCTCTCGAGGGCCGACGTCGTGCTCGCGCTGGACGATGACTTCCTCGCGGCGACGACGACGCCGATGTCGTGGTGCCGCGCGTGGGCCGACCGGCGCCGCGTCCGGAGCGCGAGCGACACGATGAGCCGCCTCTACGCCGTGGAGGCGCGGCTCACGGTGACCGGGATGGCGGCGGACCAGCGGCTTCGCGTGCAGGCGCGCGCCGTGCGCGACGTCGCCGCCGACTTGTTCGCTCAGCTGGTCGCGGCCGGCGCCGACGTTCCCGGCGACGTGCGAGCAGCGGCGAGCGCGCGCGCTCCGAGCCCGCACACCGACTGGGTACACGCCGTCGCGCGCGATCTCGAGGCGCACCGGGGTGCGAGCCTCGTCGTCGCCGGAGACGCGCAGCCGCCCGAAGTGCACGCGCTCGCCCACGCGATGAACGCTCTGCTCGGCAACGTCGGACGCACGGTGACCTACGGCCCGTCGCCCATCTTCGAGGCCGGCGAGGACAGCCACGGCCTTCAGCCGCTCATCGATGCCATCGACGGCGGGCGCGTCGAGGCGCTCGTCGTCGTCGGGGGCGATCCGGCGTACACGGCGTCCGGCGACCTCGACTTCGCGCGACGCCTCAAGTCGGTGCCCACGACGGCTTTCGTCGGCTGGGATACGAACCACACGGCGCGCCTCTGCTCCTGGTTCTGCCCCGAGCTGCACTTCCTCGAGAGCTGGGGGGACGCGCGGGCGTTCGACGGCACGCCGTCGGTCATTCAACCGCTCATCCGCCCGCTCGTCGACGGCAAGTCGGCCGCCCAGGTGCTCGCGGCGCTGCTCGGTCAGCCCGACGAAGACACGCGCGCTCTCGTCCAGAGCTACTGGCGGTCGCAGACCCCGCGCGGCGGCGACTTCGACGCGTTCTGGCAGCGGGCGCTCGTCCACGGCGTCATCGACACCGGCGCGACGCCTCCGGTCGACGTCCGCGTCGACTGGGGCGCGATCGCCCACGCGCTGTCGGCTCCTCCGATTCCGGCCGCGCCGCTCGAGATCGTCTACTTCGCCGACGCCAAGGTCTACGACGGCCGATTCGCGAACAACGCCCTGCTGCAGGAGCTCGGCGACCCGGTCACGAAGCTCACGTGGGACAACGCGGCGCTCGTCAGCCCCGACACGGCGTCGCGCAGAAAGCTCGAGTCGTCGGACGTCGTGGACCTGACGGTGCGCGGCCGCACCCTGCGCGCGCCCGTCGTCATCGTGCCTGCGATGGCCGACGACGTAGTCGCAGTCGCCCTCGGCTACGGGCAGCAGATCCCCGACCGCGTTTCGTACCAGGTCGGCGTGAACGCGTACGTCCTTCGCGACTCGCGCGCGCCGGCCATCGACGACGCGACGCTGACCCACGCGAGCGGCTCCTGGCTCCTCGCGATGACCCAGGAGCACTGGACGATGGAGGGCCGCCCCATCGTCCTGCGCCACACGGTCGACGAGTACCGGAAGGACCCGGACTTCGCCAAACCGCTGAACGAGCCGGTCAAGCAGCTCTACTTTCTCGCCCCCGACGCCCAGCACCAGTGGGGAATGACGATCGACTTGAACGCTTGCACCGGCTGCAGCGCGTGCGTGGTCGCCTGCTACGCAGAGAACAACATCCCCGTCGTCGGCAAGTCGGGCGTGGCGGTGCGCCGCGAGATGGACTGGCTCCGCATCGACCGGTACTTCGTCGGCGACCCGCGGGTCGCGACGGCGGTGGTCCAGCCGATGCTCTGCCAGATGTGCGAGGCGGCGCCGTGCGAGTACGTCTGCCCGGTCAACGCGACCGTGCACAGCCACGACGGGCTGAACGAGATGATCTACAACCGCTGCGTCGGCACGCGGTTCTGCAGCAACAACTGCCCCTACAAAGTCCGGCGGTTCAACTTCTTCAACTACAACCGCGACAAGGCCGAGACGCTACAGCTCGCGATGAACCCGGACGTCACCGTCCGCGACCGCGGCGTCATGGAGAAGTGCACGTACTGCGTGCAGCGCATCCGCGAGGTGGAGATCCGTTCGCGGCGCGAGGAGCGTCCCATCCGCGATCTCGAGATTCTCACGGCTTGCCAGCAGACCTGCCCGACGGGCGCGATCGTGTTCGGCGACATCGCCGACCCGGGCACCGCCGTCTCGAGATCGCGCGACAGCGACCGGCTGTACGAGGTGCTTCACACGCTCGGGACGCGGCCGCGCACGCGCTACCTGGCCCGCATCATCAACCCCAACCCCGACCTCCACCGAACATGACGGCGCAGGCGCCCGTTCTCGAGCTCCTCTCGGAGGAACCGACCGGCGGCGAGCCGGTCGTCTTGCACCCCAGGAGCGACGCACAGCTCACCGACGATCTCCTCGCGCCGCTCTGGGTGGAGTGGCCATGGTTCAAGTACGCGCTCGGCGCCACGTTTCTGGGCACCTGCGCGCTCGTCTTTGCGCTCGGGTATACGGTCCTCACGGGTATCGGTGTGTGGGGGACCAACATCCCGGTCGCGTGGGCTTTCGCGATCATCAACTTCGTCTGGTGGATCGGAATCGGCCATGCCGGGACGTTCATCTCGGCCATTTTGCTCTTGCTCGAAGTGCACTGGCGCACGTCGATCAACCGCTTCGCCGAGGCCATGACGCTGTTCGCGATCATCCAGGCCGGATTGTTCCCGATCTTCCACCTGGGGCGACCATGGTTCGCGTACTGGCTCATCCCGTATCCCTCGGAGATGGGCGTTTGGCCGCAGTTTCGGTCGTCGCTGCCGTGGGACGTCGTCGCAGTGACGACGTACTTCACGGTCTCGTTGGTGTTCTGGTACCTCGGGCTCGTTCCGGATCTGGCCGCCGCGCGCGACCGGGCCCCCACGCTGTGGAAGCGCCGCATCTACGGCCTCTTCGCGCTCGGTTGGCGTGGCGACTCCTACCACTGGCGCCACTACCGCATCGCGTACCTGATCCTCGGCGGACTGGCGACGCCGCTCGTCCTGTCGGTGCACACGAACGTGAGCTTCGACTTCGCGATCGCGCAGCTGCCCGGCTGGCATTCGTCGATCTTCCCACCGTACTTCGTCGCCGGTGCCATCTACTCCGGCTTCGCGATGGTGCTGCAGCTGATGATCCCGGCACGCGCCGTGTTCAAGCTGCAGAACGTCATCACGAAGAACCACCTCGACAACATGGCGAAGATGCTGCTCGTGACCGGGTGGGTCGTCACGTACACGTACATCGTCGAGCCATTCCTCGCCTGGTACAGCGGTGACATTTACGAGATGTACGACCAGCTGGTCGATCGCTGGACAGGGCCGTACGCGTGGGTCTACTGGGGCGTCATCTTCTGCAACTGCATCTCGGTACAGGCGCTGTGGAGCAAGAAGTTCCGCACCACTCCCGTCCTGCTCTTCGTCGTCTCGTGCTTCATCCAGCTCGGGATGTGGTCCGAACGATTCATGCTGATCGTCACGTCGCTGCACCGCGACTTTCTGCCATCGATCTGGCACATCTACACGCCGAGCTGGGTCGACTGGACGATCCTCGGCGGCACCTGCTCGTTCTTCCTGTTCCTGTTCCTGCTCTTCCTCCGGTACGTGCCGTTCATTCCCATCACGGAGCTGAAGGAGCTTCAGCACGAACTGTCCAGGGAGCGGGCGCTGGAGCGAGCGGAAGGGGTGGTGCGCCTTGCGTAGCGGGCTGATGGCGGAGTTCGAGTCGCCGGACGCGCTGCTGCGCGCCTACGAAGCGCTCCGGCGGGAGGGCTACACGCGCCTGCGCACGTTCACGCCGTTTCCGGTGAAGGGGATCATCAAGCAACTCCCCGAATCCATGGTGCCGTACGTGATGCTCGGCGCGGGTCTGTTCGGCGGCGCCTTCGCTTACATCCTGCAGTGGTGGTGCAATGGAAAGGACTTCCCGATCGATGTCGGGGGCCGGCCGCTGCACTCGGCGCCGAGCAACATCCCCATCACGTTCGAGACGACCGTGCTGTTCGCGTCGCTCGCCGGTTTCTTCGTGATGCTCGGATTCAGCGGGCTGCCGCGCCTGTACCACCCCGTCTTCCGCGTCGAAGGCTTCGAGCGCGCCACCATCGATCGGTTCTGGCTGGGCGTCGACGAGGCCGACCCACGCTTCGGCGAGGGGCCGCTTCGCGAGTCGCTGCTGGCGCTCGGCGCGCTGCGCTGCGAGCGGTTGGAGGAGCAGTCGTGAGCCGCCTGGTGCCGGTCGTCGTGCTCGGCGCGCTGCTGGTCGCGTGCCGCACCGATCAGACGATCGTCACGCCGGATCCGCACCTCGAGCGGATGCTCAAGCAGGAGAAGCGGATGGCGTACGAGGAGGATCCGCTGCTGCCGAGGGGGATGGCCATGCAGCGGCCTCCCTCCGGCACCATGCCCGTCGATGCCATCGCCGGTGACCCGCTGCTGACTACCGGTGTGGTGAACGATCAGTACGCCGCCCGCATCCCCATCCCCGTCGATCGGACGCTCGTCGAGAACGGTCGCGAGGACTTCCAGACCTTCTGCGCCGCCTGCCACGGCATCCTGGGCGACGGAAACAGCGTCGTGGCCGACAAGATGGCGCTGCGCAAGCCCCCCAGCCTTCACGAGGCGAGGATCCTCGCGTACCCGCCCGGCAAGATCTTCGCGACCGTGCGCCAGGGCTACGGCCTCATGCCGTCGTACGCCGTGCAGCTGTCGGTGCGAGACACGTGGGGCGTCGTCGCGTACGTGCGCGCCTTGCAGCTCGCGCGCGCCGCAAAGGCGCGCGATCTGCCGCCGGACGTGCGAGCGAAGCTCGCCAAGGAGGCGCCGTGACCCCGCGCAAGGTCGTGCTCTGGTCGCTGATCGTCGCGGCGATCGGCCTCGGGATCCTCATCGTCGGCCTGCTCGTCGACGCCGAGCGCGCGTGGTTTTCGTACCTGGCCGTGTGGACGTTCGGGGTCACGGTGTGCATCGGTGCACTCCTGCTGCTGATGACGGGCCACGCTGCCAAGGCCAGCTGGATGGTCGTCACCCGGCGGCTGACAGAGTCGGTCGTCGACGCGCTGCCGCTCTACGCGCTTCTATTCGTGCCGCTCTGCTTCGGGCTGAAGTACGTCTACCCGTGGGCGGCGCACGGCAACGTGCTCGATCCCGCGATGCGGCACGCCATCGAGCACAAGCGAGCGTGGCTGAACGAGCCGTTCTTCATCGCGCGGGCGTTCGGTTATCTCATCGAGTTCGTCGTCATCGGCGTGCTGCTGCGCACCTGGTCGAAAGCGAACGACGAGAGCCCGAGCACCCGACTCGTCCACCGCATGCGCGCGCTGAGCGGCGGCGGACTGCCGCTCGTGGGGCTCACGCTCACCTGGGCGTCCTTCGACTGGACGATGTCCCTCGAGCCGGATTGGTGGTCGACGATCTTCGGCCTCTACTACTTCTCCGGCGCGTTCGTAGGCGCCATCGCCCTCGTGTGCATCCTGATGCACCTGTCGCGCCTGCGTCCGGTGTCCGGCGTGCGCGTGACGCCCGACCACGCGCAAGCTCTGGGTCGCGTGCTGTTCGCGATGATCATCTTCTGGGCGTACATGGCGTTCAGCCAGCTGCTCATCTACTGGATCGGCAACATTCCCGACGAGGTGAGCTACTACAGCCGGCGCACCACCGGCACGTGGAGCGACATCACCTACCTGCTCGTGTGCGGCACGCTCGTGGGGCCGTTCTTCGCGCTTCTCAACCGCCACTGGAAACGCAACACCGCCTACCTCGCGGCGATCGGCGCGTGGCTGTTCTTCATGCACTTCGTCGACGTCTACTGGATGGTGATGCCAGTTCACGACGGCGCGGGCGTTCGACCGCACTGGCTCGATGGCGGCGCCATCCTCTTCGTCGGTGGTCTGTCCTCCGCCTGGATCGTGCGGCGCTACCTCAGTGCCGCGCCGCTGCCTCTTCACGCCCCCGAGCTCGCCGAGGGGATCAACTACGAGGCGGCGGTATGACCCACCTCCCCTTCGATTACGAGGTCCACCAGGAGGAGGACGTCGTCGCCTCGCGCAGCCTCCTCAAGATCTACGTCGTAAGCATCCTCGTCGGCGCGCTCGGGGTCTTCTTCGCCGGCGTGATCCTCGCGGCGAGCACCGGCGCGCTGCAGCCGAGTCTCGCTGGCCCCAAAGGCCAGCAGCGAGCGTTCGCGCAGCTGTCGCACGTCGAACAGACGCCCCTCCGCGACTCGGAGCGCGGCATCGACCTTCGCCGCGCGCAGCTTCGCGATCTCGCTAGTTGGGGGTGGGTCGATCGGAAGGCTGGCGTCGCAAAGATCCCGATCGACGAAGCCATCGACGTCGTCGTCGAGGAGAGCTCGCGATGAACAACCTGCTCCGAGGGTGGCTCAACCTGCCGCCGCAGGCCTCGACGTACGCGCAGGATGTCGATCTTCTCCACTACTTCGTCATCACGTCGACGATGCTCGGCTCGGTGTTCGTGTTCCTTCTGGCCGTCTACTACGTCTTCCGATATCGACAGCGAGCGCCCCGCGCGACGACGCCCCGCGTGAAGACCTCGGCGCCCCTGGAGTTCCTCATCATCGGCGGCCTTCAGACGCTGTTTCTCGGTTTCTGGGTCGTGGGCGCGTCGATGTACAACCACATGCAGACGCCACCGTCCGATGCAATGCCCATCTACGTCACAGCCAAGCAGTGGATGTGGAAGTTCTCCTATCCGGACGGACGAGCATCGATGGATGTCCTCACCGTCCCGGTCAACCGCCCGGTGAAACTCATCATGACGTCGCGAGACGTCATTCACAGCTTCTACGTTCCCGCATTTCGCATGAAGCACGACGTGGTGCCCGGGCGCTACTACACGGCCTGGTTCCAGGCGAACACCCCCGGCGTCTACGACGTCGAGTGCGCCGAGTACTGCGGCGTCAGCCACTCGCGGATGCTCGGCAAGGTGCAGGTCCTCACGCAAGACGACTACACGCACTGGCTCGAGGGGCACCCGGTGCCGACGGCCGAGGGTCTGATCGGAGCGACGGCGACATCGGGCGGCGACCTCGCAAAGACGGGGCGCGCCGTCGCGGCACGGCGCGGTTGCTTCAACTGCCACACGATCGACGGCCAGCCGCACATCGGACCGTCGTGGGCCGGGCTCTATGACTCGTACGTGAAGGTGGACGGCGGGCGCGTCGTGTACGCGGACGAGGCCTATCTCACCAGGTCGATGATGGACCCGCAGGCGGACGTCGTCCTTGGTTACAAACCGGTGATGCCGACGTACCGCGGAATCCTGCAGGAGCCGGAGGTGGCGGCGCTGGTCGAGTTCATCCGGTCGATCCAAACCCAGCCCTTCCCGCCGAGCGTCACGTTGCCGCGCGTGGAGCCGCTCGGTTCGGGCCAGCCGCAGGAGCCCAAGCCATGACGACGATCGACGTCGGCATCCTCCCGGTGCCCCACGAGGAGGCGCCGCGGCAGGAGAGCTACCTCAACATCGCCTACACGGTCAAATCGTGGGCGCTGACGACCGACCACAAACGCATCGGCGTCATGTTCCTGTTCGCGACGTCGTTCATGCTGGCGCTCGGAGGTGCGTTTGCGCTGCTGCTCCGCATCGAGCACCTGACGCCTGGAATGACGATCATGGATGCGTACACGTACAACCGGATGTTCACGATGCACGGCATCGTGATGGTCTGGCTGTTCATGATTCCGTCCATCCCGTCGGCGTTCGGCAATTTTTTCGTGCCGATCATGATCGGCGCGAAGGACGTGGCGTTTCCGCGCCTCAACCTGCTCAGCTTTTACATTTACCTCGTTGGCGCCCTATGGGTGATCGTCGCGCTCTGGATGGGCGGCGTCGACACGGGCTGGACCTTCTACACTCCATACAGCGCACACTCACCGAGCGCCGTCGTTCCGGCCGTGCTCGGAATATTCATCCTCGGGTGGTCCACGATAGTCACAGGGATAAACCTCATCGTCACAACACACACGATGCGTGCCAAGGGCGTCGGTTGGTTCAAGATGCCCCTCTTTGTGTGGACGACCTACGGCGTCAGCATCATCCAGACGCTGGCGACGCCGGTTCTGGCGCTGTCGCTGTGCGTGGTCGGGCTCGATCACTGGTTCGACTGGGGCTTGTTCGATGCGGCACGCGGCGGCGACCCGGTGCTGTACCAGCACCTCTTCTGGTTTTACTCCCACCCTGCCGTCTACATCATGATCCTGCCCGCGATGGGTGTGATCAGCGAGGTCGTGTGCACCTTCAGCCACAAGAACATCGCGTCTTACAAGGCCATCGTGTACTCGACGCTCGGGATCGCCTTCGTCGGCTTCACCACGTGGGGCCACCACATGTTCGTCGCCGGCATGTCGGTCTTCGATGCCGACATCTTCGGCATCACGTCGATGCTCGTCGCCATCTTCAGCGCCATCAAGGTATTCACCTGGACGCTCACGATGCGAAAGGGGTCGATCGTCCTTCGCACGCCGCTGCTCTACTTCTTCGCGTTTCTGTTCCTTTTCGTATTCGGTGGAATGACCGGCGTCGCGGTGGCGACCCAGGCGCTCGACGTCCACTGGACCGACACCTACTTCGTCGTGGCCCACTTTCACTTCATCATGGTCGGCGGAACGCTCACGGCGTGGCTTGCGGCGCTCCACTACTGGTTCCCGAAGATGACCGGGCGCATGTACCCGGAGCGCGCCGGCTACGTCGGCGCGACGCTGGTCTTCGCCGGCTTTTTCATGACATTCTTCCCGCAGTTTCTGCTTGGAAACGCCGGGATGCCGCGGCGGTACTACTACTACGACCCGGTGTTCCAGCCGCTACACGTCGTCTCGACGGTCGGTTCGTGGATCCTCGGCTTCGCGTTCATCTGGACGCTCGGGTACCTGATCGTCGCGTGCTTCAACGGTCCGCGCGCGGGCAACAACCCGTGGGATTCGCGCAGCTACGAGTGGTACACGACCTCGCCGCCGCCGAAGCACAACTTCGTGGAGGAGCCGCACTTCGTACTCGATCCCTACGACTACACCGTGCCCGCGGAGAAGATGCATGCCTGAGCACGTCGCGGAGCAGTTCGAGGACATCGGCAAGCAGGCGCACGCGGCGCGGCTGGCGATGTGGATCTTCGTCGGCAGCGAGGCGCTATTCTTCTCGGGGCTCTTCGCGCTCTACGCCGCGTACCGCTGCGAGCACCCGTGGGGGTTCGGCGTGGGCGTCGAGGACAACACGGTCGCCTGGGGGTCGATCAACACGCTCATCCTGGTCGTCAGCAGCTACGTGCTCACGCTGGCCGTGCGCGCGCTGCGCCACGACAAGCCGCGAGCGTCCGCGCTGCTCATCGGCGTGACGATGCTGCTGGGGATGGCGTTCGCGTTCATCAAGGTCGGCGAGTGGCTGCACCACTTCGGCGACGGGCTCTACCCCGGCGGGTGGGGACACTTCTACGAGGAACCCGGGCATGGCGATCCGGGGACGAAGATGTTCTTCACGCTGTACTACTGCATGACCGGCCTGCACGAGGTGCACATCGTCGTCGGGCTCCTCGTGCTCGGCTTCCTCCTCTACAAGGTCTTGCGGCGACAGATCGGATCGTGGGCTCCGCACCCTCTCGAGGTCGGAGCGATCTACTGGCACTTCGTCGATATGGTCTGGCTATTTCTCTGGCCGCTCTTCTATCTCATGCCGGGGGCGGTGGGCCGATGAGCGTGCCCGGCAAGCCCGCCGAGGTGTCGGGGGTGACGCTGTTCGTCGCCTGGTGCGCGATCCTCGTCCTCGGGGCGTTCAGCCTCGTGATGCGCTTCGCGCACATCGGAAGCTTCACGTTCCTGACCGGCTTCGGCGTCGCCGTCATCCAGACGACGCTCGTCGCGCTCTTCTTCATGGAGCTGGTGCACGAGAAGCCGACCATCCGATTCGCGTTCGTCACGTGCCTGTCGCTGTTCGCGCTGCTCGTCACGCTGGTGACCGTCGACGTCATCACGCGATCCATTCCGCCGCTTCAGGACCCGCCCGGCACGGCCCAGCGGTACCGCGGGTGACCGAGGTGAGCGCGAGAAGAGAGAGAGAACAGGAAGGCGGGAAGGCGGGAAGAGTTGGTGGGGGACTGACTCTCAACCCCAAACCTTCCCGCCTTCCCGTGATCTCTCCCTATCTCCGCGCCTCCAAGGTCACGTCGAACGGCATCTCCTTGCCGTCGCGCACGACGACCGCCTTCAGCGTGCTGCCCGGCTTGGCGCCCGTCAGCACGAACATCACGTCCTCGACGCCGCCCACCACGTGCCCGCCGAGGCGCACCAGCAGATCTCCCTTTCGCAGCCCCGCCCTGTCCGCCGGTCCGCCGGGCCGCACGCCCGCGAGCAGCATCCCCTTTCGCCCGGCCGGGCGCGCCGCTACGTCGGGGATCGTTCCGAGCGTGACGCGGAACGCGGGCAGGCTGCTCTCGAGCGGCGCCGCGAGCCGCTGGTAGTCGAGCTTCTCGCCGAGGTCGGACAGATCGCGCACGAGCTGCTCGGCGACCGTCGCCACCTGCGCCATGCCGGTCGCGTTGAGCTTGTCGACCGTGTCGGTCGGTTTGAGGTAGTCGCCGTGCACGCCGGTGAACAGGTGCAGCACCGGCACGCCCGCCTCGTAGAACGGCGCGTGGTCGGTCGCGCCGAACCCCCGCGCCGTCGCCCGCACGCACGAGACCTCCGCCACCTGGCAGGCGGCCGCGACCAGGTCGGGCCACTGCGTCGCCGTCTCCTCGCCGAACACCTGCAGCGCGTCGTCGCGCAGGCGCCCCACCATGTCGAGGTTGATCATCGCCTGCAGGTCCTTCGGCGCGAGCCCGCGCGGCAGGTGCTCGAGGAACGCCGTGGCGCCCGCGGCGCCCATCTCCTCCCCCGAGAAGGCCACGAGGATCACGTCGCGGCGCAGCGCCGGCTTCTGCTCGGCGAGCGATCGCGCCACCTGCAGCAGCACCGCCGTGCCCGATGCGTTGTCGTCGGCGCCGGGGCTGCGCTCGCCGATGTGGTCGTAGTGCGCGCCCAGGACGATCGCGCCGCGCAGCTTCTGCTCCTGCGCGACCGAGGCCGGCCACGCCGCGACGACGTTGAACGTGGGGGTCGTGTCCGTCGTCAGCGCGACGGTGACCTTCGCCGGCGGGTGCTGACCGCGCACGATGCGCGCGAGCAGCGGCTCGACCGCGCTCGCGGAGACGGCGGCTGCCGGGATGCCCACGTCGCTCTCGACGGCGGGATCGGGCAGCGCACCCTCCTCGACGGCGAGCAGCGCGGCGGCGCCGTGCTCGTGCGCGAGCCACCCCGAGTAGCGGAGGCTGTCGCGGCTGGCGGCGCGGACGACCACGACCTTCCCCTTGGCGTCCATCCTGGCGTAGTCGGCGTCGGAGCCGACGAACACCAGCGGACCCTCGGCCGTGGCCGACGCCGAGAAGCCGAGCGGCTTCACGCTCGCCGCGTCGATGGACGCGCCATCCACCTCGAGCCCCGCCTGCCCGCTCACCCGCGTGGCCACCTCGAACTCCTGGCGGAAGCCGTCGTCGCCGACGGGCGTCAGCCCGAAGCTCTCGAAGCTGCGCTCGATGTACTCCCCCGCCTTCTCCAGCCCGTCGCTGCCCAGTCCGCGCCCCTCGCGCGCCGGATCGGCGAGCCACGCGGCGTCGCCCATGACGTGATCGGCCGGGCGGATCTCGAGGTTGCGCCACGCGTCCGTCCAGCGCGCGACGAACACGTTGGTGTCCTTGCCCCAGGCGACGGTCGCGCGCATCGAGGAGAAGGCGAGGCGCTGGCCGTCGGGCGAGAAGGCGGGGAAGCCGTCGAAGGCGGGCGCGGTCGTGACGCGCTCGAGGTTCGTGCCGTCGGCGTCGACCGCCCACACGTCGACGTCGCGACCGGTGGCGGCGGCGTACGTCGACGTGAACAGCAGCCGTCGCTGCATGGGAAACCAGGCGGGCGAGGTGGAGCGCGCGCCGAGGATCGTGACCTGGTGGGCGTCCGTCCCGTCGGCGTTCGCCACCCAGATCTCCGAGACGCCCGGGTGCCGCTCGGCGGCCCACGCCACGTGCGCGCAGCCGGCGTCGAACACCGCGCCGCCGTCGTAGCCGGGCGATGCGGTCAACCGCTGGACGTGACCGCCATCGGCATCCATCCGGTACAGGTCCGGGTCGCCGTCGCGCGTCGACGTGAAGACGATCGAGCCGTCCTTCGCGCACACCCCCGGCTCGCCGTCGAAGCCGGGCGACTCGGTCAGCCGCCGCGGGCTCGAGCCGTCGGGCTTCGCACGGACGAGGTCGAGCGCGTCGCGATCGGCGCACCGGCTCGCGTCGACCGCCGCCGCGTAGACGACGTCGCCGTCGGGCAGGAACGCCGGGGTCCTTCCCACGGCGACGACGCGAGGCTTCGGCCGGTCCGCGCCGACGGTCACGCGCACCACGCGCGCGCACGGCGCCCCCGCGGGCGTCGACTGCACCACGAGCTCGTCGCCGGCCGCCGACCAGCGGCTCCACCCGTTGTCGCCGCCGAACGTCACCTGTTTCAGGTCGGACAGGTGCTTCTCGTCGGCGCGCACGACGGCGGCGACCGTCGGCGGGGGGGCGACCCTGGGCGGCGGCTCGTCGGCGCACGCGCACGCGAGGGTGGCGAGGCAGACGAAGCAGACGAGCGAGACGGTGCGCACGGCCTGGCCGAGGATACCTCAGCGAGACGCAGATCGGACGTCGGTGCGGACGCCCACTGCTACCTTGCCGTGCCATGCGGTGGACGGGCTTTCTCTTCGGAACGATCGCGGCGGCCGCCGTCGCATCCGCCTGCGCGACCAGCGGCGCCCGAAGCGGGGGCTTCGACGCCGGCGTGGGCAGCGGTGACGATGCGACGACGGTGGGCGACGGCGGCGGCTTGGGCGTCCCCGGTGACAGCGGGACCAACGGTCCCGACTCGAGCGGCGGCGGACCTCCGCACGGCTGCGACAACTCGTGCTTCGCCGCGGGCGGGACGTGCGTGAACGACGTCTGCGTCATCCAGGAGAACCCCGGGGGCGTCGACCCGGGCACCCAGGGTCAGCTGCAGGGCGGCGGCAGCGCCGACCCGGCCTTCGCGTGGCTGTACCCCTACGACAAGACCGTCTTCGCCCGCGGGCTGCTCTCGCCGACGTTCCAGTTCGGCGGCGCCGCGCCCGACGCGGCGTACGTCCACATCAAGAGCTCGAGCCTCGACTACCAGGGGTACTTCAAGCCCGCGCAGGGCCCGTCGCGCCTGAGCCTCTCGCAGAAGGTGTGGGACGCGATCACGTACGCGGCCGGACCGAAGGACGTGCTGCAGGTCCAGGTGACGAAGATCTCCGGCGGCCAGGTGGCGGGGCCCATCGCCGAGTCGTGGACGATGGCGCAAGGCAACCTGCGCGGCACGATCTACTACGAGACCTACGGGTCGGCGATCGGCGGCCTGGTGGCGATCATGCGGATCGATCCGGGCGCGACGAAGCCCGTCGCGCTCAAGGCCGGGTGCGGCAACGTGTGCCACACCGCGAGCGCCGACGGCTCGACGCTCGTCGCGTCGCAGGGCGGGTTCGGCGCGCCGAGCGCGAGCTACGACCTCAAGAACAACGCGACCCAGATCTACGCCTCGAACGACCTGCACTTCGTCTACGGCGGCTTGTACCCGGACGGCAGCTTCCTCATGTCCGCCACCGGGTACCGGCTCTGGCTCTCTGGCGCCTCGCGCCTGTACACGACCTCCAACGGGGCCAACATCCCTGCCCTCGGCTGGGATTCGGTCGTGACGAACGGGGGCACGCCCGCCTTCTCGCCCGACGGCAAGCAGATCGTCTTCATCCACGAGGACAAGGACGGCGGGCACACGATCGCGAAGATGGACTTCTTCGTGGGCAACCACACCTTCAGCAACCTGACCGACCTCGCGACCGACGGCGCCAGCCTGCTCGCATGGCCGTCGTTCACTCCGGACGGCAAGTCGGTCGTCTACGAGGCGCAGACCTCCCCGGGCTCGTGCCCGGGGAGCAACGGGATGAACGCGACGGCCGGCCCGTTCGAGACCGACTGCAACGCGACCGGCGATCTCTTCGCCGTCGACGTCGCGTCGCAGACCGTCCGCCGGCTCGACGCGCTCGACGGATACTCCGGCAGCGGCTCGCAGTCGTACCTGCCGTCGAACGATCCCGGCCTGAGCTTCGCGCCGACCGTGCTCCCCGAGGCGGTGGGCGGCTACTTCTGGGTCGTCTTCACGAGCCATCGCGCGTACGGCAACACGATCGCGTCGAAGGCGGGGAGCTCGTCGGGCAACGACGATCGCGGGCAGCTGTGGGTCGCCGCCGTCGACCTGAACGCGCCGCCCGGGCAGGACCCGAGCCACCCGGCGTTCTACCTGGACGGACAGGAGTCGACGGCCAACAACCTACGCGGCTTCTGGGTGCTGCCGCCGTGCAAGCAGAACGGCAACGACTGCACGACCGCCGACGAGTGCTGCGGCGGCTTCTGCCGCTCCGAGGACGGCGGCCCCTCGCAGTGCGTGCCGCCGCCCGGCGGCTGCTCGCACGTATACGAGACGTGCACGACGTCCGCCGACTGCTGCGACCCCGGCTACCAGTGCATCAACGGCCGCTGCGCGCAGCCGCCGCCGCAGTAGACCGCCCTCACGCCTCGACCTGCGCGCGCCTCCGGAAGAGCGCATACGCCGGGATCCCCAGCGCGACGAGCGCGATCCCCAGGCACGAGTCCTTCGGATCGCCGAGCAGGATGTAGAGGAGGAAGAACGCTGCGCCGGCGAGGTACACCGCAGGCGTCACCGGATACCCCCACGTGCGGTACGGCCGCGGCGCGTCGGCGCGCTTTCGCCGCAGCACGAACAGCCCCGCCACCGTCAGCGCGTTGAAGCCGAGCGACGCGAACGTCACGTACGTGAGCAGCCGGTCGTAGCTGCCCGACAGCGCCAGGACCGCCGACCAGATGCCCTGCAAGACGAGAGCGCCCGTCGGCGTGTGCCGCCGCGGGTCGACGCGCCCCGCGACGCGGAAGAAGACGCCGTCGCGCGCCATCGCGTAGAGCACGCGCGCACCGCCCAGGATGAGGCCATTGACGCACCCGAAGGTCGACACGAGGATCGCGATCGACACGAGCGTCACGCCGATGCCGCCGAGCAGCACGCCCGCGACCTCGGCCGCCACGCGGTTCTCGGCGACCGCCGCCATGCGCCCCAGCGGGACCACGTACAGGTACACCGCGCACGCGGCCGTGTAGGCGAGCGTCGTCGCGACCGTCCCCGCGACGAGCGCGCGCGGCAGGTTGCGCTCCGGATCGCGCACCTCCTCGGCGGCGAAGGTCACGGTGTTCCACGCGTCGTACGCGAAGAGCGCCTTGGACATCGCGACGCCCATCGCCGCGAGGAAGCCCATCTTCAGGCCCTCGGCGCCGAGCTTGGTGCCGAGGACGGGCGCGAAGTGCGACAGCGATCCCTTTCCGCTGCCGAAGCCGACCAGCACGAGCAGCGCGATCGCGCCCACCTTGAGCACCGTGAACACGTTCTGCACGAGCGCCCCCTCGCGCACGCCGCGGGCGTTCACCCACGTGAGCAGCGCGATGACGACGACGGCGACGAGCTGCGCGCGCGACAGCGTGAAGCCGGCGACCGAGAGCACGACGTCGCTCTCGCCGACGTGCAGCCCCACGCCCCCGAGGAACTTGGCGAACGCGATGGCCACCGCCGCGTTGAACCCCGTCTGGATGACGAGAAACAGCGTCCACCCGTAGAGGAACGCCGTCACCGGCCCGAACGCCTCGCGCAGGAACACGTACTGTCCGCCGGCGCGCGGCATCATCGCGCACAGCTCGGCGTACGAGAGGGCTCCGAGCAGCGTCAGCGCACCCCCGACCAGCCACAGGCCGAGCCACACGCCGGGCGTCGCGACGTAGCCGGCCATGATCGACGGGGCGATGAAGATCCCCGAGCCAATCATCGAGCCGACGATGATCGTCGTCGCGGAGAAGACCCCCAGGCGCCGCTCGAGCGCTTGCATCGGCGGCATCGTACACGCGCGGGGGAGCTCGCGCGCTCGGCGCGGGAGCCGCGCGAGCTTACTTCACGACGCGCAGGTACGGCGGAAGCTCGCGCTTCTTGCGTGCCGGCCCTGCAGCCGGGCGTGATGCTGCGGGCGCGGGCGCGGGCGCAGGCGCGGGCGCCACGACGGGGCGCGGCGAGGCCTTCTCTTTCTCGACGATCCGCTCACCGCGTACGGGTGCGGGCTTGCCCGCCTTCTTCGCGGGGGCCTCGCCCTCTTCGGGAACGGCGGCGAGCGACGGTCGCTTGGCGCGGACACGCTTCGGCTTCGCGCCGTCGGCCTTGGGCTCCTTTTCGGCGGCGGCCGCGCGCGGCGTCTCCTTCTTGGCCGCGCCGTCGACGGCGCGCATCTGCGCCTGGCGCGCGACCTCGGCCGGCACGTCCTCGGGCCAGACCATGCCGCGCCCGTCCTCGCCCACCATGGCGAACACGCTCCCCCAAGGCACCACGCAGAAGAACGGCGCACGATTGAAGCTCAGCGTGCAGCTCATCCCCTCCTCGTCGAGGCGCAGGTCGGGGATGGGCACGGGCATGTTCAGCCCGATCTGCAGCACGAGCTGCGGCTGCTTCTTGAACCACGGCGGGACGACCACCGCCTGCTGCCGCGGATCGAGGTGGACGAAGATGCTCGATCGCTCGAGCAGCGCGAGCGCGACCTCTTTCTTGGGGGGCAGCGGTTGAGTGGTCGACATCGTCCGGCCAGCCTTTAGCGCGGCACGCGCGCCGGCGCAAAGCGCGGCGTGCGGCACAAATGCTACTACGGACGCGTGCGCGCCGCTCGCCCCGATGTACGCGTCGGCACCATCCGTACCGTGCGCCTCGCGACGCCGCCGGTCGCACGCGTCGTGCCGGACGGCGTGTTCGACGCGTACGGCTGGTGCGCGAGCGACGAGCTCGAATGGCGCCACCCGGCCGGGCGCTGGGACGAATCGACACCCATCGACGGATCGGATCCCGCACGCATGGTGTTCGTCGTGCGACCGGGCGCAGGGGCCTTCTTGCCGCGCGAGCCGGCGTGCGTCCACGCGCTGGGGCTCGGCCTCGTCGACGAGGAGGCGCTCGCACCGTGGGCGATCGACGACGCCACCGATGGCCTCTACGAGCGGCGCGCGCGGCCGCGCGACGTGCTCTGGCTCGCGGCCGACAACCTGAACGCGCTCTTCTGGGGCCTCCACGACTGGGCGCACTTCCACCACCACGGGCCCTTCGAGCAGCGCGCGTGGACGGAGCTCCAGTGCGACGTGGCGGCCCTCGCGTGGCTGTGGACCAACCGCGCGGTCGTGCCGATCGGCGTGGAAGCTTGGGAGCGCGTGCGCCGCGAGGGCGCCGCGCTCTCGCGCGCGCGCTTCGCCGCCGAGGGGCTGGGGTTCGACGAGGGACCGCTGTCCGCGGCGCGCGTTCAGGCGCTGGCCGGGCCCGAGTGGCGCATGGCCCAGTCGTAGAGCCAGGACGGCAGCACGCGGGCGACGCGCGTCGCGACGACCAGCGGCCAGGGGAACGCGACGACGGCGGGAGCGCGCTCGAGGCGCCGCGCGATGTGGCGGGCGGCCCTGGTCACGGGCCAGCGGAACGGCATCGGGTGCTTTGCGTGCTCGTTGATCGGCGTGGCCACGAAGCCCGGCTGCACGTCCGTCACGCGCACGCCCGCGCGGGCGAGGTCGATGCGCAGCGACTCGAGGAACGTGCTGAGCGCGGCCTTGCTCGCGCTGTAGGCGGCCGACGTCGGCAGCCCGCGTATGCCGGCCAGGCTCGAGACGCCCACCAGGTGCCCGCGCTGCTGCGCGACGAACACGGGGATGGCGGCGACCAGGGTCGCCATCGCCCCGCGCACGTTGACGTCGATGACCGGACCCACGTCGTCCCACGTGAGCAGGGTGCCGAGCTTGGTGTCGCCGCGGCCGGCGTTGGCGATGACCATGTCGAGGCTGCCCAGGTCGCGATCGGCCCGGCGCACCGCGTCGGCCACCGCGGCCGTGTCGCACACGTCGAGTGGGATGCAGAGCGCCGCGCCGCCGAGCGAGCGGACCTCGGCCGCCACCGACTCCAGCTCGGCCTCGCGGCGGGCGCACAGGGCGAGGCGGGCGCCGCCGTGCGCGTATTCGAGCGCGAGCGCCCGGCCGATTCCGCTGGAGGCGCCGGTGATGAGGAGGGTGTGCGGACGCATGAGTAGCGCCAAGCCTAAAGCATCCCTATCTTCAGGTCCTGCACACGAAAGGGGGCGATCGGCTTCGACGAGGACGACGGACTCATTGCTGCGTACCGTGGCCCGCAGGCCCACGTAAAAACCCGCGGAACGTACGATTGCGAACGACAACGCACTCGCGCTCGCTGCCTAAAAAGCACTGAACGCCGTCCGACGGAAGGGTCCTCCAGCACCCTCCGAAGGGCGTAAACGAGCTGGATGGCCGAGCGCCGGGTCACCGGGCGGGAGGCGAGATCAAACAGGTGACTAGCTCCGGGGAGAGCCCGCCGGCAGGCGCGACCCGGGGCGATACAAAATGCCGGATACGTACGTAGACGCGTGAGCGAGCCGTTTTCGGACCCGGGTTCGATTCCCGGCGCCTCCACCTCTGTTTCGGTTCCGAAAGGCATGCGCCGGTCATTTGCCGTTCCTGTACTTCGCTGCGCTCGTACAGGAACGGTCGATTCCCGGCGCCTACGCCTCTGTTTTCGTCCCGAAAAGGCATGCGCCAACGCGAGACGCCCGCCGCGGCGGCGCGGACGGGCGACGAGGAGAGGCCGGTCGAGCCCGCGCTCGAGTCGATGCTGCCGAAGGCCGTGTGGACGCGGCGGGATGAACGTCGTTTTCGACGGGCGATGCGGAAGACCGGTGCGGATCAGCGTCACGGCGACGAGGATCTTCGTCACAGCGGCTGTGATCTCTGGGAGACACGCTGTCATCTTCGTTCGACCCGCTGTGATCTTCGGCGGAGCGTCACGAACGTCGAGGATCGACGCTCGGAGATTCGGCGATGACGCCGTGACGGAGGAACCAGCGTCACTTCCAGAGAGCCCGTCGTCGATGATCGAGATCATCGTCGACCGACTCGATGTCCGCGCGTCGATGCCAGACATCCGTGACGCTCCGCCGAGAATCACGGCACGTCGGACGGACGACGGAGCAGAAGGGATCGAGATCCCCGACGCTCCGACGTCTGGAACAGCCGACGGGATCGACGAACCAGCGGAAGCGAGGAACGAAAGCGACGCCGGGATCGACATTCGTGACGACCGGACGGACGTCATCGACGCGATGACGAACGAACGTGACGACCGGCTCGACGTCGTCGACGCGATGCCGGAGGACCGAGCCCGACCGACCGACCAACCAGCGAGAGGAGGCGAAGGATCCGACGAAAGGATCGACCGAGAGGAGGGACGAACGAACCAAGACGTGAACCGAATCCAAGTCACGTGCAGTCAACGCTGAATCGAAGAGATGCACGGGCACGCCGCTTGCTCGGCTCGGCCGCACGCCTCGCGGCGCAAGGTCGTCGAAGCGTGAGCGCGCCCGATGGTGAAGCCGAGTTCACTCGCCAGCGACTCCGATGCCATGGTCCTGCCCAAGACGCAGGGGCGCTCGCCACGCTCGCTCCCCGTGACCGCCACGCCCGCGCGGCGCCGGCTGCCGCTCGCCCACGACACGCGCCCGATCGATGCGGCATGGCGCCCGGTCTACGCCGTCTGGGAGATCACGCTGCGCTGCGATCTCGCCTGCCGGGGATTCAGGCCGTGTCCGTGTCCATCGACGGTCTGCGCGACACGCACGACGCGATGCGAGGCCTGCGCGGGAGCTTCGACTCCGCCCCGTCGGCCATGCGCCACCTGCACGAGGCGGGGGTGCGCGTCCTGTCGAACACGCACATCAACATCAAGTGCTCGACCTGATGCCGCGCCTGGCCCGGCTCGAGCCGCGGGCGGACGCGGCGAACCTGCGGATGATCCCCGGAAGCGACATCGGCTACTTCGGTCCGTACGAGGCCCTTCTGCGCCCGCACATGCCCGATCGGCACTGCGGCTCGTGCGGGGCGGGGCGGTTGACGCTCGGCCTCGAGGCGAACGGGGACGTCAAGGGGGTGTCCGTCGCTTCCCTCGAGCGCCTACGTCGGCGGCAACCTGCGCGAGCACTCGCCGAAGGAAATCTGGGAGCGGGCGTCCGCCCTGCGCTTCACGCGCGATCGGACGGTCGACGACCTGCACGGGTTCGGCCGCAGCTGCTACTACGCCGAGGAGTGCCTGGGCGGCTGCACCTGGACGACTCACACGCTCTTCGGCAAGCCCGGCGACGATCCGTACTGCCACCACCGCGCGCTCGAGCTGCAGCGCCGGGGCAAGCGCGAGATACGGCGTCGCGTGCACGCCGGACGGGTGCCCGGGCGTGATCATGATGGATGCGAGCGACGGGTCACGGCCCGCCGCGGAGGCGGGCGTCGCCGATGCCGCGGGCGAGGCGGCCGACGCAGCGTCGGAAACCGGCGCTGCCGGAGACGACGCTTCGGCGCCGGACGCCGGCGACGCCGCGGAGGGTGCGATGACCGATGCGGCCGCCGGCGAGGACGCCGGGGACTGAGCTCGACGCCCATCCAGCGTCATGCCACCGAGAGCCGCGCGCGGGGAGCCGCGCGCGGGCGCGCACCGGGCCGGCCCGCGCGCGATCGAGCATGCCAGGCGGCGGGGTTGCGGGGCGTTCAGGTGGCGGGGTGCGGGGCGTGATGCGAGGCGCGCGCGATGGCGGGGCCGCTGAGCATGAGGATGGCGCCGACGCCAATGAGGCCGACGAGCGTCAGCGTGCGCGGGTCGAGCTGGATGAGAGACAGGATGCCGAGCACGATCGCGCCGATGCCGACCAGCAGGCGGCCGGAGCGCGTGCCGATGCCCGATCCGAGCGCCAGGCCCGCGCCGAAGACGATCAACGCGATCGGCGCCAGGATCGTAGGCACGAGGCGAAGCAGCGACAGAATGCCGAGCACGACACCGGTCCACCCCGCGACCGACTCGGCCGTCAGGCCGCGCGCCTCGATGCCGGTCAACGTGCCCTCGTGCATGCGCGCGGTCACCGTCCAGCGCTCGAGTAGGAACGCCACGCCGAGGACGATCACGGCGATGGTGTCCAGAAAGCGCGGCGCCACGCCGACCAGGCCGATGATCGCGAGGGCGACTCCGGCTGCGGCGGCGAGCACCTCGACAACACCGCCCGCATGCTTGGCGCCCGGGTGGGTCTGCACCGGGCCGCCTGCGAACGGCTCACCTCTCACGAACTGCGTCGCCATGTCTCACCTCCGTACACGTGGCGAAGCAGGAGTGGTGCCCCGCCGCGCACGCCACACGACGGCGAGCGGATGGGCCTCAGCGGTCGAGCGAGGCTCCGAGCGCGGCCGTGCAGAAGGCGATGCGCAGCAGGCGTTCGCGCTCGACCGGGGCGACCAGCAGCGAGGCACACGCATCGTCGATGAAGAGGGCGATCTCGGCGTGCGCGCGGGCGATGGCGCCCGAGATGGCGCCATCGGTCGCCCGCTGCATGTCGCCGTCGGCGTGCGCGTGCTGTCGATGGCTGCGCGCGCGGAGCGTGGCCGCGTCGACCTCGGGCGCGCAATGGTTCGTACACTCGAACTGCGGGCGCGCGTGGCGCAGGTGCTCGAACACGAGCTCGGCAAGCCTTCCTGCCACGAGCGTGTCGCGCACGTGCACCGCCGCGGTGGCGCAGGCGTCGGCGAGGTCGGCCTCGCGTCGCCGTACGGCTTCGAGGATCCACGAGGTCTCCTGTTGAGCCGAGCGGATCATCTTCGGGCCCAAGAGCACCGAGGATGCCGAGTCGCGGGCGGGCCGCTCAGGTGCGGCCGCCGGCCAGACGCGCGGCGATGCCCACCAGCCCCGGCAGCGCCGCCGCCATCCGATCGACGTCGGCCTCCGCCGTGCCGCGACGGCGCTTCGGCCAGGGCGAACGGTCGGTCACCATGACGGCGGGCCAGCGCTCGCGCCAGAACGACGCGTGCTCGCCGGCGGAGACACCGGGCAGCCACGCGGGGAGCACGACGGCGCGTACGGCGATGCGCGAGCCCGCGGCGAAGGCCTGGCGCGCGCTACGGGCGAGCCGCCCGGAGCGCACATTGCCCACGAACACCACGGGCGCATCGCGCCGGCCGCGCGGCAGGCCCAGGCTGGCGAACCACACCATCGCGCCGACTCGCGCCCGCTCGCGACGAAGCCGCTCGATGAAGCGTTCGCCTCCCCCCGACGCGAACGCTGCGAACCGAAGCGTCCGGCGCAGCCGCACGGCCGAGAGCTGGCGCACGAGCGACAGCAGCATCGCGATGCCGGTCGGATCGTCGCCGTCGTAACGCGCTCCGAAGACTGCGCACGGCGCGTCGCGCGCATCGCCGAGCAGCTCGGCCTCGACGTTGTGCACGCGCAGCGACGCGTCGATCGGATCCCGCACGACCGACCGGCCTGCCTCGAGCAGGGTGCGCGCGACGAAGTCCTCGGCCTTCGTGCGGCGCTCGGCGTCGTCGGCGGCCGGTCGAGAGAGGGCCTCGAGGTCGGAGCGCAGGGCCGAGCGCAGCTCGCGCGCGTGCTCGGGCAGGACCGGACGCGGCGGCGCGCCCAGATGCAACGGCTCCCAGGCGGGCGCGTCGCTCGCAGGGAAGGACTCGGTCGAGGCCTCGTCCACGGCCTCCTGCTCCGGCGGATGAATCGGCGGCTGCGCCATGACGATCGCGCCGCGATGCATCGCGTCTGCCATGCCCACCTGGAGCGAGCGGCGAACGCCGGGTCAGCCGAGCGCGCTGCGGATGCGCTGGCCGAGCTTCTCGCAGCACGAGTCGTACTGCAGGTCGGCCGCACCGCGCTGGTCGAAGTGGAGGCGGACGTTGGTGGCGGCCTTGTGATGCACCGGGCAGCGGATCGCCTCGAGGCGCCGGGCCACGTCCTGCCCCGCGTGACGCAGCGGGGTCGCGATGCGAGCGTCCGACACCTCGTCGATGGGGACGGTCCGCGACCCGATGGTGACGGTGATCCGCACGGGGAGCATGAGCCTCGAGGATAGTACACTGGGGGCCGATGCCGCTCCGGTCCTGCTCGGGGATCCCCCTCGCCGTCGGGCTCGCCGCCGCCGCGGGATCCCTGGTCGCGCCCGTCGTCGCCCGCGCGTCCGGCGACGACGTGGCCGCCGCGCAGGTGCTCTTCGACGACGCGCGTCGGCTGATGGGCCAGGGCCGCTACGCCGAGGCGTGCCCGAAGCTCGAGGAGAGCCAGCGAATCGCGCCGGCGATCGGGACCGAGTTCAACCTGGCGGACTGCTGGGAGCACGTCGACCGGCTCGCGAGCGCCTGGGCGGCGTTCCTCGACGTAGCCCAGCAGACGCACGCCCGCGGCGAGGCGGACCGCGAGCGGGTGGCGCATCAGCGCGCCGGCGCGCTCGAGCCGAGGCTCGCACGAGTGATCGTGCAGATCGCCGCGTCGCACGGGACGGACGGCCTCGCGGTGCGCCGCGACGGCGAGGTGGTGCGCCCTGCGCTCTGGGGCATTGGCGTGCCGGTGGATGCGGGCGATCACCGCGTCGAGGCGAACGAGCCCGCGCGGACGGCCTGGAGCACGAGCGTGCAGGTGCAGGACGGCCAGACGATCATCGTCGCGGTGCCGGATCTGTCGCCAGCGACCTCGACCCCAACCTCGACCTCGACCTCGACCGACACGCATCCGATTTCGGCTCCCCCACCCCACGAGTCCCCCTCGCCCGACCACACCCCCGCGTTCGTCGCGCTCGGAGCGTCGGTCGTCCTCGCCGGCGTCGGCGTCCTCGGCATCGCCGAGCACGACTCCGACGTGAACGCGTACAACGCCGACTCGACCTGCCCCTCGATCGGCTCCGCATCGCTACCGGCGCACTGCCAGGATCTCGTCAGCTCCGCGGACACCTGGAAGACGCTCGCCATCGTCGGTCTGGTCGGTGCGGGCGCAGCGCTCGCGACCGGCGCCGTGCTCTGGCTGACGGCCCCGACGCGCGCGACCTCCGGCACGCTCGCCCGCGTCCGCTGCGGCGTCGGCCCCGGCTCGGTCGACTGCGCCGGCACCTTTTGACTAACGTGGGACGCGCGATGCTGCCCGGAGGCGCCCTGAACCTGCGCGAGCTCGAGGCCCTGGCCCGGGAGCGCCTTTCGACGATGGCCTACGACTACTACGCCAGCGGAGCGCTCGACGAGCGTACCCTGCGCGACAACGTCGAGGCGTGGGCGCACGTGCCGCTGCACTACCGCGTGCTGGTGGACGTGGCGCGCCGGGACGCGTCGACCAGCGTCCTCGGCGAGCGCGTGTCGATGCCGGTGCTCGTCGCGCCGACGGCGTTCCACAAGCTCGCCTGCCCCGAGGGGGAGCTCGCCACGGCGCGCGCCGCGTCGCGCGCAGGCACCGTCATGATCCTCTCCTCGCTGTCGAACACCCGCGTCGAGGAGGTCTGCGCGGCGGCGGGCGGCCCGGTGTGGTTCCAGCTGTACGTGTACCGCGACCGGGGCGCGACCGCGGCGCTCGTCGCACGCGCCGAGGCGGCCGGCGCGCGGGCGCTCGTGCTGACCGTCGACGCGCCGCTGCTCGGACGCCGCGAGCGGGACGTGCGAAACCGCTTCGCGCTGCCGCCCGGCCTCTGCGTCGAGAACATGACCGCAGCCGGCTACGGCGACGTCGGACGGTGCGAGGGCGAGAGCGGGCTGGCGGCGTACGTCGCCGAGAAGCTCGATCCGTCGCTCGGGTGGAAGGACGTCGCGTGGCTGCGGTCGATCACGCGACTGCCGGTGCTCGTGAAGGGCCTGGTGCGCCCCGACGACGCGCGCCGCGCCGTCGACCACGGAGCGAGCGGGATCGTCGTCAGCAACCACGGCGGCCGGCAGCTCGACGGATCGCCGGCGACCGCGACCGTGCTCGGCGCGGTGGCCGACGTGGTGGCGGGGCGCATCGAGGTGCTCGTCGACGGCGGCGTGCGCCGCGGCACCGACGTGCTCAAGGCGCTGGCGCTCGGCGCGCGTGCGGTCCTGCTCGGGCGGCCCATCCTCTGGGGGCTCGCCGTCGGCGGCGAGGACGGCGCGCTCGGCGTGCTCGACACGATGCGCGACGAGCTCGATCAGGCGATGGCGCTCGCGGGGTGCGCGCGCGTCGCCGACGCGACGCGGGATCTGGTCGGATGACGCGGCGCGGGAGGCGCGCGTGAGGCGCGTCGTCGTCCGCCGTCCCGGCGGGTGGGACCGCCTCGAGATCGAGGAGGGCCCCGACCCGGTGCCGGGCGAGGGCGAGGTCCTCGTGAGCGCCGACGCGGCGGGGGTGAACTTCGCGGACGTGGTGGTGCGCATGGGCCTCTACGAGTCGGCGAAGAAGTACGTCGGCTGGCCCATCACGCCCGGCTTCGAGGCGGCCGGCACCGTCGCCGCCGTGGGGGCCGGGGTGCGCGACGTGGCCGTGGGGACGCCCGTCGTCGCCGTCACGCGCTTCGGCGGCTACGCGACGCACCTGGTCGTGCCGCGCGATCAGATCTTCCGGGTGCCGCGGGGCTTCACGAGCAGCGAGGCCGCGGCGTTCCTCGTCGTGCACCTGACGGCCTGGTACGCCCTCTTCGATCTGGCCGGCGCCAAGCCGGGGATGAAGCTGCTCGTCCACTCGGCGGCGGGTGGCGTCGGCGGGGCGCTGCTGCAGCTCGCGCGCGTCGCCGGGTGCACGGCCGTCGGCGTGGTCGGCAGCGGCGCCAAGGTGAAAACGGCGCGCGATCTCGGGGCTCATGCCGTCATCGACAAGAGCTCCGAGGATCTCTGGCGCATGGCGCGCCGCCACGCGCCCGATGGCTACGAGGCCGTGTTCGACGCGAACGGCGTCGCCACGCTGCGCGAGAGCTACGAGCACCTCGCGTCGCCGGGGCGCCTGGTCGTCTACGGCTTCCACACGATGCTGCCGCGCGGGCGCGGCCGCGGCCGCCCGAGCTGGCCCAAGCTCGCGGTCGACTGGCTGCGCACGCCGCGCTTCGACCCGCTGAAGATGACCAACGACAACCGCAGCGTGATGGCGTTCAACCTGTCGTACCTGTTCGAGCGCAAGGCGTCGTTCGTCGAGGCGGTGGAGACGCTCACCGCCTGGGCGGAGGAGGGCCGCATCGCGGCGCCGCGCGTGACCGAGTACCCGATGGGCGAGGCGGCGCGCGCGCATCGGGCGCTCGAGTCGGGCACGACGACCGGGAAGATGGTGCTGACGACGCGCTGAATCGCGTCGAGCGGACGTGTCGTGGCTCTCCGGGCTTCTCGTCCTGAAATTTGCGGCGGCCCGGGAGCGAATGGAGCGTCATGAGCACCACGTCGCTGGCCATCGCGCCCTCTTCGAACGAGCGCCTCGCCGCCACCCTCGCGCACGCGGGCACGCTGGTGGCCTGGTTCCTCGCGCCGCTCCTCGTCTACCTCGTGCTGCCGCGCACCTCGCGCTGGGCCCGGTACCACGCGCTGCAGTCGCTTCTCTGGTCGCTGATCGGGACGCTCGTCAGCCTGCTCACCTGCGGCTTCGCCATCCCGTTCTTCCTCGCCTGGCACGTGTGGGCCGCGTTCAAGACGATGCGCGACGGCGACTACGAGTACCCGCTCGTCGGGGAGGCGGCGCACAACGCCGTGTACCAGGACGGCTGACTCGGCCTTCGCCCGGAGGACCGGTACGAGCGAGCTCCGTACCGCCGAAGGCGCCGCCGAGCGCGGTGGATGGCCAAGTCCTCGCCGCGGCGGTAGAAGGTCAGGCCATGACGGTCCGCCTGACGAAGATGGCCAAGCGCGCCGGGTGCGCGGCCAAGCACCCCCCGGGGTACCTGTTTCCGCTGCTCGGCCACCTTCCCGCGGTCACCGATCCGAACGTCCTGGTGGGCAGCGCCACCGCCGACGACGCGGCCGTCTACAAGCTGAGCGACGACACGGCGCTCGTGCTCACGACCGACTTCTTCACGCCGATCGTCGACGCGCCGTACGACTTCGGGCGGGTCGCCGCGGCCAACGCGCTCAGCGACGTGTACGCGATGGGCGGCAAGCCGGTGACGGCGCTCAACCTCGTCGGCTTCCCGGACGCGACGCTCGAGCCGTCCGTGCTCGGCGACATCCTGCGCGGCGGGGCGGACAAGGCGAAGGAGGCCGGCATCGACATCGTGGGCGGGCACACGATCAAGACGGACGAGCCCATCTACGGCCTGGCCGTGACGGGCGTCGTGCACCCCGCCCGCGTCGTCGCCAACGACGGCGCGCGCCCCGGCGACGTGCTGGTGCTCACCAAGCCGCTCGGCGTCGGCATCATCACGACGGCGGCCAAGCAGGACGTCGACTCGCGCGGCGCCATCGCGCAGGCGATCGAGCTCATGGCGACGCTCAACCGCGCCGCCGGCGAGGCGATGCAGCAGGTCGGCGTCCACGCCGCGACCGACGTCACCGGCTTCGGCCTGCTCGGTCACCTGCGCAACATGACGAAGGCGAGCGGGTGCGCGGCGGCGATCGCCGCCGACGACGTCCCGGTGCTCGAGGCGGCGTGGGCCTACGTGCGCGAGGGGATCGCGCCGGGCGGCACGCACGCCAACCGGCGGTTCCTCGTGGAGAGCGTCGCGTTCGACGACGGCGTCGACGAGGCGACGCAGCTCGTGCTGTGCGACGCGCAGACGAGCGGCGGGATGCTGATCGCCGTGGCCGAAGAAAAGGTCGACGCGCTCCGGTCGGCGCTGACGGCGAAAGGCGCCCCGTGCGCGGCGGTGGTGGGGCGAATCGAAGCCGGAAAGCCGGGCACGGCGAGGGTCACGCGCCGGCGGTGACCCGGTCGCGCCGTCACGCGCTCGGGTGCTGGTGCAGCCGCGCGCCGATCCGCGCCAGGTGCCGCCGTTCGATGCGGTGGCCGCGTCGCATGAGCCGGAAGACGGCGACCTTGAGCGCGTCGTTCACGACGAACCACGCCAGCGAGCACGCCCAGACGAGCAGCGTCTGCGGGCGACCTTGCCATCGCCGAGCCCGACGGCGAGATCGGGGACCGCGTCGGTCGCCACCGCACGTCAAGCCCGCGCCGCGACGGCGAGCGCGAAGGCGCCGTCGTCGCCCGTCAGCCACTCCTGAAGCCGCATCCCGCCCCGCGTCAGCGTGCGCTCGACGCTCGGGCGCGTGAACTTGCGGCTGATCTCGGTCAGGATGCGCTCGCCCTGCTCCAGCTCGACGCGGAGATCGATGGCGCGCAGCGTGACCGTCTGACGGCGCGTGGACACCAGGTGCATCTCGATGCGCTCGCGGCGCGGCTCGTACAGGGCCAGGTGCTCGAACGCAGCCGGATCGAAATCGCCGGCGAGCTCGCGCGAGACGACCCGCAGCACGTTCTTGTTGAAGGCGGCCGTGACGCCGCGCGCGTCGTTGTACGCGGCGTGCAGCACGCCCGCGTCCTTGACGAGGTCGACGCCGAGCAGGAAGCGATCGCGCTCGCTCATCTGCCCGGCCACCGAGCGCAGGAAGGCGGGCGCCTCGTCCTCGTCGAGGTTGCCGATCGTGCTGCCGAGGAAGGCGAACAGGCGGGGTCCGAGCGATGCGGGCGCGCCCAGCTCGACGAGCGCGAGATCGTGCACGAAGTCGCCGACGACCCCGCGCACCACCAGCCGCGGGTGGTCCGCGAGCAGCGACCGCGCCGAGGCCTCGAGCGCCGCGGGCGCGATGTCGAACGGGACGTAGCGCGGCGCGGGCGCGCGCGCGCACAGCGCCTCGACGAGGAGCCCGGTCTTTCGCGCCATGCCGCTGCCGATCTCGACCATCATCGCCGCCGCGGCGCGCTCGACGATTCCGTCGGCGTGCCGCTCGAGCAGCGCGCGCTCGGCGCGCGTCAGGTAGTACTCGGGAAGCTCGCAGATGGCGTCGAACAGGCGCGAGCCCTGCTCGTCGTAGAAGTACTTGGGCGGGATGGACCGCGGGGCGCGCGCGAGCCCGGCGCGCACCTCGCGCGCCATCGTCGCGCTCCGGTCGTGACGGCCATCGACCCCGAACAGCTCGAAACGTGCCGTGCCCACGGAACGGCCTTCGTAGCGCGGACCGTGCCAGGTGGCGAGGGTCGAAGGGCTCGGCGGGCGACGAAACCGGCCGGTGGCCGCATCGGGCAGGCGGCCTTACGACAGACGGTGCCCCGATCCATGCGCGACGATCCCCTGCTCCACGCGCTCGCCGACGCACGCGCGCGTACCCACGAGCTCACGCGCGATCTGCCCGACGCACCGGGTGCGTTCGAGGACGCCCACGTGCGCTGGGTCCTCGGGCACGTCGCGCGCCGACAGGAGGCGTGGATCCTCGAACGCGGCCGCGGTCTGCCGCCGCTGCGCGACGACGCCGAAGCGATCTGGGGCGGCCCGGCCGGCGCGCGGCTGCCGGGGCGGCTGATCACGCTGGCGTACGCGCAGGCGGTGCTGTCGCGCGCGCTCGAGCAGGTGTGCCGGCCGTACCACGACCTGGCCGTCTGCCACGAGGACGGACACGGCGAACGGCTGGCGTGGTGGCGCGACGCGTGGGCGATGCCCGAACCGAGGTTCGCGGCGCGCACCGCCATCACGCGCCTTTCGGCCGTGGGCGCGTGGACCGGCGACGTCGACGTCCCCGGCGGGTCCTACTGGCTCGGTGCGCTGCCCGGCACGCACGAGCTCGTGCTCGACGACGAGACGTGGGCGCACCGGGTCGAGGTGGCGCCCTTCCGCATCGCACGCGCCCCGGTCACCAACGAGGAGTACGAGCGCTTCGTCGAGGCCGGCGGCTACGCCGACCGGCGCTGGTGGAGCGAGGAGGGATGGTCGTGGCGCACCTCGGTGGACGCGCGCCACCCGCTCGGATGGGTGCGCGTGAACGGCGGGTGGTGCTGCATGCGCTGGGACCGGCTGGAGGCGCTGCCCTCGCACCATCCGGTCGTGCGCGTCAGCCATCACGAGGCCGAGGCGTACTGCCGCTGGGCTGGCCGACGCCTGCCGACCGAGGCGGAGTGGGAGCTGGCCGCGTGCTCGTTCGACAAGCGCCCATGGCCGTGGGGCGACTCGCCCCCGGCGCACGCGCGCGCCAACCTCGACGCGCGCGTCGGCTGCACCGTCGACGTGGCCGCGCACGCCGAGGGCGACAGCCCCTACGGATGCCGACAGATGGTGGGCAACGTGTGGGAGTGGACCGGATCGGACTTCGCGCTCTACCCCGGCGCACGCGCGCCGGCGCTCTCGGCCGAGCGCACCGCGCGCGCGCTCGCCACGCGCCACGTGGTCCTGCGCGGCGGCAGCTGGGCGACGCGCGCCCGATCGATCCGCGCGACCTGGCGCGAGCCGCAGCCGCCGGGCCGGCGCGACCTGTTCGCCGGTTTCCGGACGTGCGCGCTGGTGTAGTCTCGCGAGCGTGATGCGCTTCGCCCTCGCGCTGGCTGCCACGATCCTGCTCGCCTGCAACGGCTGCCACCACGACGGCGCGCCGCCGCCGCCGAACGCCGCGGACGCTCCGGCGGGATCGGCGGCGCCGGGCGGCGAGACGGTCGTGCACGTCGAGGACGACGGCAAGTCGTTCGACGTCGCGCGCGGCAGCACCGTGACCTTCGAGCTCGCGAGCAACGCGGGCACGGGCTACGCGTGGACCCCGGCGGGCGTCGACCCGAACGTGCTCGTTCAGCAGGGAGAACGCACGACGCAGACGTCCTCGGACGTCCCCGGCGCGCCGAAGATGGACGTGTTCCACTTCGTGGCCCAGAACCCCGGCACGACGACGGTGGAGATGGACCTGAGGCGGCCCTGGGAGCACGGCGCCGCCCCGGGGCGCACGGTCCGAGTGACGATCCACGTGCAGTAGCCGGCCGCGAGCGCGCCCGCTGACCGTGGCCGGCGCGCAGCCGTCGCAGCGGGACGCCGCCTCCGAAACCGTGCGACAATGGCCTCCGGGCGAGGAGGATGGTCGACGCGCACAAGCCCGCCGCCGCGGGCGTGTTCTATCCGGCCGAGCGCGAGACGCTGTCGCGCACCGTCCGTGATCTGCTCGACGCCGCGTCGCGGGTCGGGACGCGCGTCGCGCGGGCGTCGGCGATCGTCGTGCCGCACGGGGCCTATGGCGCGGCCGGCGCGGTGGCGGCCGCGGGGTGGGCGCGCGTGGCGCCGCAGACGGCGCGCGTGCGGCGGGTCGTGCTGCTCGGGCCCGCCCACCACATGCCCTTCGCCGGCGTGGCCGCGCCGTTCGCCGACGAGTTCGCGACCCCGCTCGGCGTCGTGACCGTCGATCGCATCGCCATCGAGAAGGCGCGCCGCCTGCCGCAGCTGCTCGTCAGCGACGAGCCTCACGAGCAGGAACCCTCGATCGAGGTGCAGCTTCCGTTCGTGCAGACGATCCTGCCGGAGGCGTCGATCGTGCCGCTCATCGTCGGCGAGGTGACCGACGACGAGGGCACGGCCGTCGTCGAGGCGCTCTGGGACGAGCAGACGGTCGTCGTGGTCTCGACGGACCTCAGCCGCTATTACGACGCAGCCACCGCCAGCCGGCTGGACGACGCGACGGCTCGGGCGATCGAGGCGCTCGAGCCCGCGGCGATCGGCGAGGATCAAGCGTGCGGCCACGCGGCGCTGCGGGCCGTGCTGAACGCGGCCCGCGGTCGGGGGCTGCGCGCATCGCGCCTCGAGGTGCGCCACGCGGGCGCGGCTTCGGGGCTGCTTCCCCGCCACGTGGCCGACGGCGACGCGGACGAGGTGTTCGGGTTCGGCGCGTTCGTACTAGGTTGACGTCATGGCGGACAAGCGGGGACCGCCGCTCGAGACGCTCGACCCGGCGCGCAACTTCACGCTGACGACCGAGGAGCGCGTGCGGGCCGTGGCCGCGGGGCCGCCCGCGTACGTGCGGCGACGGCGCGCGATCGAGGACCTGGAGGAAGGCATCGTTCGCGTGCTCGTCGAACGCTGCCGCGAGGCGACGGCCGAGGGGCTCGACGTGCGCGAGCATGCGCGCGCCAACGCTCCGATGCGCGCGCTCGAGCGGCTCAACGATCTGGTCGCGCGCCACAACCGTTACTACCCGATCGAGGCCAACCTGCCGGTCCACCCGCGCACCGGGGAGCTCGTGGAGCGCACGGGCGAGCCTTGGCGGCCGATGGACCCGCGTTCGATCGAGGCGCTCATCGCATGTGCGATGGCGCGCACACGGCCGAACGGTTGAGGTCTGCCGCCTGATACCGATCGTCCTCAGGCCTCAACTCGGACGCATCGCGACGAGACCTGGCGCGGATGCTGCGGAGCATGCGAAACGACTGCGGTTTCGCCCGCCCCAGCCGTGCTGGCACGGTTCGACCATACGGCCGACCTCCCGACGGCGGCGCGGTGTCGCGCCCGAGTCGCCGGATGAGCGAGGAGGTGGTCATGCTGGTTCCTGCGATGGCGTTCGCGTGGTGGCTGGTGTCGTTCCCGTCGCCTTCGGCCGCACTGGCGGCACACGAACCCACGGCCGCACTGGCAGCCCACGTCCAGGCCGCGCCCGTGACGCCGGCACCGCGCGCGAGCGAGGTGCAGGGCAGCTCGCAAGACGGCCAGCGTGTGATGCTCAAGGTCGTCACGCCCGAGATCGTGAACGCGGCCGAGCACTACCTCGGCATCGTGATGAAGCAGCACGCGCCCATCGGCACCGAGGAGGAGATCACGCTCGACGGCCGTCGTTACGTGCTGCGCCTCGAGTGGCACTACCACCCGCCGGGCTTCGTCGGCGCGCCCAACGGCTGGCACCACGGCATCACCGTCTACGAGGTGCGCTGAACGACCCGCACGGTCACCCGAGCGCGCTCGC